>Ga0308172_1000779_pt1 | contig 30922 bp, 23 predicted proteins | sample PhyGR2_FD_202134 | JGI IMG/M metagenome (GOLD analysis project Ga0308172, IMG submission 202134) | Phyllosphere microbial communities from UC Gill Tract Community Farm, Albany, California, United States - DLSLSG.R2 | ecosystem: Host-associated > Plants > Phyllosphere > Unclassified | place: USA... | reverse complement strand
ACCCCACCCCCACCGACCCAGCCCGCAAACAAAGCGGCGCTGCTCTTGAAGTTGACCTTGATCTTGACCCTGCTCCAGGCCTCCAAACCCCCATCACAACCACTTTCGACTGCAACGGATGCCGGGGGGCATGGGGTCGCCTATAATCGGGGGCCACACTGTCTGTTGCCTTGCCATGACTGCCGAAACGGCCGCCGAACTTCACACGATCATCGACCTGATCCGCTACGGCACCAGCCGTTTCAATGCCGCAGGCCTCACCTTCGGGCACAGCTACGACAACGCCCTGGACGAAGCCACCCAGCTCGTCCTCCACAGCCTGCACCTGCCGCATGACCTTGGCCCCGCCTACGGCGCCGCCCGCGTCACCACGCCTGAAAAGGCCGAGGTACTGGCCCTCTTCGAACGTCGCATCACCGAACGCCTGCCCGCCGCCTACCTCACCGGCGAAGCCTGGTTTGCCGGCCTCAGCTTCAAGAGTGACAGCCGCGCCCTGGTCCCGCGCTCGCCCATCGCCGAACTCATCGAAACCGGCTTCGAACCCTGGCTGGCCGGCCGCGACGTCCATCGCGCCCTCGACCTCTGCACCGGCTCGGGCTGCATCGCCATCGCCATCGGCCACTACTACCCCAACTGGGAAGTGGACGGCGTCGATCTCAGCGACGATGCCCTCGCCCTGGCGCATGAAAACAAAGAACGCCTCCAGGCGCACAACGTCACCCTGATCAAGTCCGACCTGTTCAACGGCCTCACCGGCCGCCACTACGACCTGATCGTCACCAACCCCCCTTACGTCACCAACGACGAAACCGATGCCCTGCCGCAGGAATACTCCTACGAGCCGGACATGGGCCTGCGTGCCGGCCCCGATGGCCTCGACCTCGTCCTCAAGATCCTGCGCGACGCCCCGCTGCACCTCAGCGAAGATGGCCTGCTGATCTGCGAAGTGGGCGAGTCCGAACAGCATCTGATCAAGCTCCTGCCCGAAGTCGACTTTGCCTGGATCGAATTCAAGGTTGGCCAGATGGGCATCTTCGCCGTCGAATGCCGTGAGCTCATCGCCCACAGCGCGCGCATCACCGAACTGGCAGCGCAGCGGCCGTGAGTTCCAACAGCTTCGGCACACTGCTGACCGTCACCACCTTCGGCGAATCGCATGGTCCGGCGATCGGCTGCGTGATCGATGGCTGCCCGCCGGGGCTGGACATCAGCGCCGGTGACTTCGACCACGACCTGCAGCGTCGCGCCACCGGCAAGAGCCGGCATACCTCGGCCCGTCGCGAAGCCGACGACGTCGAGATCCTGTCCGGCGTCTACGAAGGCCGCACCACCGGCACCCCCATCGCGCTGCTGATCCGCAACACCGACCAGCGCAGCAAGGATTACACCGCCATCGCCCAGCAGTTCCGCCCGGGCCATGCCGACTACAGCTACTGGCAGAAGTACGGCATCCGCGACCCGCGCGGTGGCGGCCGCTCCTCCGCGCGCGAAACCACCATGCGCGTAGCCGCCGGCGTCATCGCCAAGAAGTGGCTGCAGCAGCGGTATGGCGTGACCGTGCGGGGCTACCTGTCCCAGCTGGGCGCGATCACCCCCACCGGGCACGACTGGTCGGCGGTGGAAGACAACCCGTTCTTCTGGCCAGTGGCCGAACAGGTGCCCGCGCTGGAGAGCTACATGGACGCGCTGCGCAAGTCCGGCGACTCGGTCGGCGCCCGCGTCAACGTGGTCGCCGACGGCGTGCCGCCGGGGTGGGGTGAGCCGATCTACGGCAAGCTCGACGGTGAACTGGCCGCCGCGCTGATGAGCATCAACGCGGTCAAGGGCGTGGAGATCGGCGACGGCTTCGCCAGCGCCGCCCAACTGGGCACCGAGCACCGCGACCTGATCACCCCGCAGGGCTTTGCCAGCAACCATGCCGGCGGCATCCTCGGTGGCATCTCCACCGGCCAGCAGGTCACCGCCTCGATCGTGCTCAAGCCCACCTCCAGCCTGCGCCTGCCCGGCGCCACGGTGGATGCCGACGGCAACGCGGTCGATGTGATCACCACCGGTCGCCACGACCCGTGCGTGGGCATCCGCGCCACCCCCATCGCCGAGGCGATGATGGCGCTGGTGCTGATGGACCAGGCCCTGCGTCACCGCGCGCAGTGCGGCGACGTGGGTACCATCACCCCGCGCATCCCCGGATCGATCGATGGCTGATCGCCGCCCCCGGGTCTGGGTCAGCCAGCCGCTGTTCGACGATGTGGTCGAACAGCTCGGGCAGCATGTCGACCTGGACATGACCGGCGAGGTCACCCGCTATACGCCACAGCAGTTGGCGGAGCGGCTGGCCGAGGTCGACGGTGCGCTGATCACCCTCAACGAGCGCATCGGCGCGGCCGAGATCGCCAACGCCCCGCAGCTGCGCGCGATCGCCAACGTCGGCGTGGGCTACAACAACCTCGATGTGGAGGCGCTCAGCGCCGCCGGCATCCTGGCCAGCAACACCCCGGACGTACTCACCGAGACCACCGCCGACCTTGGCTTCGCGCTGCTGATGGCCACCGCCCGCCGCATTACCGAGGCCGAGCGCTGGCTGCGTGATGGGCAGTGGGGCCAGTGGTCGTTCCAGACCCTGCTCGGCGCGGACATCCACGGCAGCACGCTGGGCATCCTTGGCATGGGTCGCATCGGCCAGGGTATCGCCCGCCGCGGCGCGCTCGGGTTCGGCATGCGCGTGCTGTACCACAACCGCTCGCGGCTGCCCGACGCCACCGAAGCCAAAGTGGGCGCGCAGTACGTCGACCTCGACACGCTGCTGGCCCAGGCCGACCATCTGGTGCTGGTGCTGCCCTACAGCGCGTCCTCCCACCACATCATCGACGCCGGCGCATTGGCGAAGATGAAGCCGACCGCCACCCTGGTGAACATCGCCCGCGGCGGCATCGTCGACGAGGTGGCGCTGGCCGACGCGCTGGCCAACGGCCGCCTCGCCGCAGCCGGCCTGGACGTGTTCGAAGGCGAGCCCACGGTGCGCCCGGAACTGCTGGCCCTGCACAACATCGTGCTGACCCCGCATATCGGCAGCGCCAGCCAGGCCACGCGCCGGGCGATGGTGCAGCTGGCCGTGGACAACCTCACCGCCGCGCTGGGGCTGGGCCCGAACGCCGGCCACCCGCCGAGCGCGATCAACGCCGACGCCGTGGCCGCCGCGAAAGCCGGCGGCGCGACCGTGGGCGGCAAAAAAGTCGGCGACGCAAAACGATAGGGAACCTCCCCAGCCAACAGGCGAGGTTCCCGAACCGGCAGGCACCGATCGTTGGTCGGCACGCACATTCACTATCCCGGTAGGTACCGACCGTTGGTCGGTACACATCCCCCAAACAAGGTAGGTACCGACCGTTGGTCGGTACACCCAACACGAGGTTCCCCCATGAGCAATGCAGATCGTCGTTTCCACGTCGCTGTCGTCGGTGCCACTGGCGCCGTTGGCGAAACCATGTTGTCCATCCTCGCCGAGCGCGACTTCCCGATCGCTTCGCTGAGCCTGCTCGCGTCCTCGCGTTCGGCCGGCGGTGAAATCGACTACCGCGGCGAGAAGATCAAGGTCCAGGACCTGGCCGACTTCGACCCCAAGGGCGTGGACATCGCGCTGTTCTCCGCCGGTGGCAGCGTGTCCAAGGAGTACGGCCCGAAGTTCGCCGCCGCCGGTGCGGTGGTGATCGACAACTCGTCGGCCTTCCGCTACGACGACGACGTGCCGCTGGTGGTGTCCGAAGTGAACCCGGACGCGCTGAAGAACCGCCCGCGCGGCATCATCGCCAACCCGAACTGCTCCACCATGCAGATGCTGGTGGCGCTGGCGCCGCTGCATCGCCAGTACGGCATCACGCGCATCAACGTGGCCACCTACCAGTCGGTATCCGGTGGCGGTCGTTCGGCGCTGGAGGAACTGGGCAAGCAGACCGGCCAGCTGCTCAGCTTCCAGCAGATCGACCCGCAGCGCTTCCCGGTGCAGATCGCCTTCAACCTGATCCCGCACATCGACGACTTCCTGGAAAACGGCTTCACCAAGGAAGAGATGAAGCTGGTCTGGGAAACCAAGAAGATCCTGGGCGACGACAGCATCCTGGTGAACCCCACCGCCGTGCGCGTGCCGGTGTTCTACGGCCACTCCGAAGCGGTCACCATCGAAACCCGCGACAAGGTCACCGTGGCGGCCGCGCGCGAGCTGCTGTCGCGTTCGCCGGGCGTGGAAGTGGTGGACAAGCATGAAGCCGGCGGCTATCCGACCCCGGTGACGCATGCGTCGGGCAACGATGCGGTGTATGTCGGCCGTATCCGTGAGGATCTCTCGCACCCGAACGGGCTGAACCTGTGGATCGTGTCGGACAACATCCGCAAGGGCGCCGCGCTCAATGCGGTGCAGTTGGCCGAACTGGTCGCCGCCGAAGGCTGATCGTGCAACGCCGATGGCATGGGGATGCCATCGGCGGCTGCAATTCAACCATCGCCGATCACGGGGGGAGCCGCTATATTGGCCGCCATGAACAACCGGACCCGGGGCGCCCTGCGCCCGCTCAAGTATGTGTCCACACTGCTGCTGGCCCTGGCCAGCAGCTCCGCCATGGCCCTGGGCCTGGGCGATATCCGGGTGCTGTCCAAGCCTGGCCAGCCGCTGCTGGCCGAAATACCGGTGATCTCGGCCGACCCGGCCGAGCTGGAAAACCTGCGGGTGGCGCTGGCCTCACCGGGCACCTTTGCCCGGGTCGGGCTGGATGCACCGGCGGGCCTGGTCAGTGAACTGCAGTTCGAACTGACCCGCAATGCGCAGGGCAGGGCGGTGGTGCGGGTCAGCACCCAGACCCCCGTCACCACCCCGTCGCTGAATTTCCTGATCGAAGCCGACTGGGGCCAAGGGCGCCTGGTCCGCGAATACTCGGCGCTGGTCGATGCACCCAACAGTGCGCTGGCCGTGGCCGAACCGGAGATCGTCGCGCCGGCCGGCGCGATGTCCAACGCCATCGTGCGTGAGCCGGCACCGGCGACCGCGCCTGCGCCCACGGTAGAGGACAGACCCGTCCGCACGGCCGCGCAGCCGCCGCGCACCGCTCCATCGCGCAGCGCAGCGCCGGCACCGGCAAGCGCCGCCGGCGGCGTCACCGTGCAACGTGGCCAGACCCTGTCCCAGATCGCCGCCGGGGTGGCCCGCGAGCAGGGCATCAATCGCAACCAGGCGATGGTCGCGCTGCTGCGCGCCAACCCGGAGGCCTTCATCCGCGGCAACGTCAACCTGCTCAAGCAGGGCGCGGTGCTGCGCAGCCCCACCGACACGACCACGCCGATCGACGCCAGTGAAGCGGCCGCGATCGTGCGTGAGCACGCCGCACAATGGCGGCAATCCCGCGCGGCCATCCCGCAGCCGGCCAGCAGCGGCGTTGCCGCCAGCCCGGGCCCGGCCGCCACGCCGGCGGCAGCGGCAGCGGCCAGCGGCGCACGCCTGGAGATCGCACCGGCGGTCGCCGCCACCGACAACAATGCAGGCACAACCACCGGCACCGCCGCCGGCAGTGAGGGCGACATGCTGGGCAACGAACAACTGCGTCAGGCCAAGGAAGATGTCGCCACCCGCGATGCCGAGATCCAGGAGCTGCGCAGCCGCGTGGCCGACCTGGAAAAGCTGCAGAAGCAGCAGCAGTCGCTGATCGCGATGAAGGACAGCGACCTGGCGGCCGCGCAGCAGCGCCTGGGCCAGGCCCCGGCCACGCGTGAGGCCGGCGGTAGCGGCTGGTACTGGCTGGGTCTGGTGGTGCTGTTGCTGGTGGTGGGTGGGTGGGCCGTGGCCCGCCGTCGCAAACCGTCGCCGTTGCCGCCGCTGCGCCGCGACGGCCTGGATGCCACCGCGCTGGCCGCCGCCGTGCCTGCCGCCGATTACATCGACGAGCTGGCCGCCCAGCAGGACGACGCGCTGGATGCCCGCCTGGATGAAGCACGTGACCAGGCCAACGAAGTACTCGACGAACCCGCCGAACACTACGCCGATGGCCTGCGCCGCGAGCCTGTGTTCACGCTGGAGCCGCGCCCGGGGCACACCGGGGCCGGTGGCGATGCAGTGCAGCCGGAAGGCGACGACACCGCGCCGGACGGGGAGCAGGTGCCCCCAGCGACCGCTGCCGTGGATGCGGACGCGGACGTGTGCCCGGTCGACGTGTACACCCCGCCGGCACATGCGCTGGAAGCCGCGGCACAGCCGTCATTCCGCGGCGTCTTCGAGTTTCCCGCCGATGGCGACGCGGTTGCCGTTTCCGCGGAACAGGCGGCTGACGCCGATGCCGATGCCGATGCCGATGCCGATGCGTCCGCCGAGGCCCCGTTCGAGGCCACCGACAACAGTGGTCATGTCCTGGCGACCCCTGGCCGCGACCGCCTGGAACTGGCCATCGCCTACCTGGACCTCGGCGACGCCGAAACCGCGCGCACGCTGCTGCAGGAAGTGGCCGTTGCGGCCGACCCGCACAGCCAGGCGCAGGCCCGCGAACTGTTGGCGCGGCTGGGATGACCAGCCCCGTCTCGCCATCGCCGCGCGAGCGCCGGCTGGATTACGTGGAGTTCGCCTCCACCGACCCGGCCGCCAGCCGCCGCTTCTTCTCGGCGGTGTTCGGCTGGACGTTCGTGGATTACGGCCCGGACTACACCGCCTTCGATGATGGTCGCCTGCAGGGCGGCTTCTTCCGCGGCAGTCCGGCCACCACCGCCGCGGGCGCCGCTTTGCTGGTGATCTACGCCGACGACCTGGCCCCGGTGGCCGAGGCGGTGGCCGCCCACGGTGGGCAGGTGGTCAAGCCCGTGTTTTCCTTTCCCGGGGGCAGCCGCTTTCAGTTCGTCGAACCCGGCGGCAACGAACTTGCCGTGTGGTCCGAGCGCGATCCGGCCTGATGCCCCGACCGGCCCTGGCCGGTTCTTCCCGACTTACAGAGGTTGACCATGCGCTACGCAATGGGCGTGGAATACGATGGCAGTGAATTCAAGGGCTGGCAGCAGCTGGGCGAGAGCGGTCGTCCCAGCGTGCAGGCCAGTCTGCAGCAGGCGCTGTCCTCGGTGGCCGATGCGCCCATCAAGGTCATGTGTGCCGGGCGCACCGATGCCGGCGTGCACGGGCACTGCCAGGTGGTGCATTTCGACACCGACGTCGTCCGCAACCTGCGCGGCTGGACCTTGGGCACGACCACCCGCCTGCCGCCCGCCATCGCGGTGCGCTGGTGCCAGCCGGTGGCCGATGATTTCCATGCGCGCTTCTCCGCCCGCGCCCGGCGCTATCGTTACCGCCTGCTCAACCGCCAGGTGCGCCCGGCGCTGAACCGGCAGAGCCTGAGCTGGGAACGGCGGCCGCTGGATGCCGCGCTGATGCACGCGGCGGCGCAGGCATTGCTGGGCGAAAACGACTTCAGCGCCTTCCGCAGCGTCAATTGCGAGGCCCTGCATGCCCGCCGCGAGCTGCAGGCGATCAGTGTGACCCGCGATGGCGAGGTGCTGGAGGTCTGCGTTCAGGCCAATGCATTCCTTCATCACATGGTGCGCAATATCGTCGGTTCATTGATCCTGGTCGGGTGCGGGGACAAGCCGGTGTCGTGGCTGGGCGAGCTGCTGGCCGGAAAGGACCGCACCGTGGCCGGGCCGACCGCACCGCCGCAGGGTTTGGTGTTCGTTGGACCCCTGTACCCCGACAACTGGCAACTGCCCGCCGAGGTGACTCTATGAGCCGCTCTTTCTATCGCACCCGTATCAAGTTCTGCGGCATGACCCGCGCCGGCGACGTGCGCCTGGCCGGGGAGCTGGGCGTGGATGCCGTCGGCTTCATCTTCGCCCGGGAGAGCAAGCGCCGCGTGGCGCCGGCCGAAGCCCGCGCGATGCGCCAGGCGATCGCGCCGATGGTGGACGTGGTGGCCCTGTTCCGTGACAACAGCAAGGAAGAAGTGCGCGAAGTGCTGCGCACGGTGCGGCCGACCCTGCTGCAGTTCCACGGCGAGGAAGACGAGTCGTTCTGCCGCAGCTTCAACATGCCCTACCTCAAGGCCGTGGCGATGGGCGGCCGCGAGGACGTCAACGCGCGCCAGCTGCAGCTGCGTTACCCCAGCGCCGCCGGGTTCCTGTTCGACAGCCACGCCCCCGGCGGCGGCGGCGGCACCGGCGTGGCCTTCGACTGGACCCGCCTGCCCACCGGCCTGCACCGGCCGTTCCTGCTCGCCGGCGGGATCACCCCGGACAATGTGTTCGACGCGATCGTGGCCACGCTGCCATGGGGCGTGGACGTATCCAGCGGGATCGAATCCGAGCCGGGCATCAAGGATGGCTACAAGATGCGCAAGTTCGTCGAAGAAGTCCGCCGCGCCGACTGCCACGAGGCCGACTGAGGCCGCCAGGCCCCGACCGCTGATCGGGACACGCACCCAACAATCCCGGTAGGTCCCGACCGTTGGTCGGGACACCCCACGCGATCCGGCCCCGGCCATTGGCGACACCCCACACCCGTTGCCAGGCAAGGCGCGGCGATGGCGCTATGGGCGCGGCCGCGAATTTCACGTAGCATCGACAGGACATGGCGCGGCCGGCACGGCGCGTAGTCGCGGGAAGCCGGAGCGCTTCCCTCAAAGCGGCGGCCGGGGAAGCGGCTGGCCGCCTTCACAGGGAAGGCATGGAATGAACGAATTCCTCACTGTCGCGTTGAGTTTCCCCACGCTGCCGTACAGCATCGTGCTGGCGTTCGCTGTGCTGTATTGGCTGCTGGCCGCCTTCGGCGTGGTCGATGACGGCATTGCCCATGACGGCATGGACCTGCACCTCGGCGATGACGGCCTGCACGGCATTTCCGGCATCTTCGCGCGCCTGGGCCTGGGCGGCGCGCCGGTGATGCTGGTGATTGCGCTGCTGGCCTTCTTCGGCTGGACCGTCACCTATTTCGTCCACCTGTTCCTGCTGCAGGCCCTGCCCACCCCGGTGCGCTGGGTCGCCGGCAGCGTCACCGCCGTGCTTGCCCTGATTCCCGCCGTGCCGCTCAGCGTGGTGGTGCTGCGCCCGATCCGGCGCCTGCTGCTGCGCCTGCGCCCGGTGCCCCAGGTGTCGCTGCTCGGCCGCGTCGGCGTGATCGCCTCACCGCAAGTCACCGCCACCGTGGGCCATGCCAACGTCGACGACGGCGGCGCCGGGCTGATCCTGCAGGTGCGCTCGCACGACGGCAGCGTGCTCGCACGCGGCGACCGCGTGGTCCTGCTCGACTACCTGGCCGACCACAACCATTACCTGGTGGTGCGTGAAAACGCCCACCCCGCGCTTTCCATCCAAGACAGCCTGATTGCGGGCGATAAGGAGATCCATCGATGAGTTTTGCGACCTTGGCCCCGTTCGTGATCGGGGTGGGCATCCTGCTGGTCCTGCTGCTTGGCCTGGCCGGCCTGTTCAAAGCGTTCTACCGCAAGGTGGACCAGGGCGTGGCCCTGATCGTCAATGACATGAGCGCCCAGCCCAAGGTGCACTTCACCGGTGCGCTGATCATCCCGGTGCTGTACCGCGCCGAGCTGATGCGGATCAGCCTGATCACCTTGCAGATCGACCGCCGCGGCAAGGAAGGCCTGATCTGCCGCGACAACATGCGCGCCGACATCGCCGTGGCCTTCTACCTGCGCGTCAACGAGACCCAGGCCGACGTGCTGCGCGTGGCCAAGGCCATCGGTGCCGACCGCGCCTCGGACAAGCATGCCGTGGATGAACTGTTCAACGCCAAGTTCTCCGAAGCGCTGAAGACGGTGGGCAAGAAGTTCGAGTTCACCGAACTGTTCGAAAAGCGCCAGGAGTTCCGCGACGAGATCATTGCCGTGATCGGCAACGACCTGAATGGCTATGCGCTGGAAGACGTCGCCATCGACTACCTGGAGCAGACCCCCAAGCTGCTGCTGGACCAGAACAACATTCTGGATGCCCAGGGCATCCGCAAGATCACCGAGTTGACCGCCACCCACAACGTGGTCACCAACGAGCTGGAACAGAACGAAAAGCTGGCCATCACCAAGAAGAACGTCGAAGCGCGTGAAGCGCTGCTGGCGCTGGAACGCCAGCAGGCCGAAGCCGAAGCCCGCCAGAAGCGCGAGATCGAAACCATCCGCGCGCGTGAGGAAGCCGAGACCGCCAAGGTCCAGGAAGAGCAGCGCCAGCTGTCCGAACAGGCGCGCATCGAAGCGCAGGAAGTCATCGACATCCGCGAACAGAACCGCATGCGCGAAGTGGAAGTGGCCGAGCAGAACCGCCAGCGTGCGGTGGCCATCGAATCCGAGCGCGTCGAGCGCGCGCGCCAGCTGGAGCAGGTCACCACCCAGCGCGAAGTGCAGCTGCAGGGCGTGGAGCGCGACAAGGTGGTCGAGTCCGGCAAGATGGACGTGGCCAACATCACCCGCGAGCGCATCGCCATCGACAAGACCGTGGCCCAGGAAGAAGAGCGCATCAAGGAAGTGCGTGAGGTGTCCGAAGCCGATCGCCAGAAGCAGGTGCTGATCCTGGAAGCCGAAGGCAAGGCGCAGGAACTGCTGGTGCGCCAGGTCAAGGAAGCACAGGCGGCCGAAACCTCGGCCAAGCACCGCGCCGTCGAAATCACCACCCTGGCTCAGGCCCAGCACGAAGCGGCCGGCAAGCAGGCCGATGCCAAGCGCCTGCTGGCCGACGGTGCCCGTGCCGAACAGGCCGCCCCCGGCCTGGCCGAGGCGCAGGTGCGCGAAGCCTCGGCGCTGGCCATCGAGAAGGTCGGTATCGCCGAAGCCCGCGTCATCGAAGCCAAGGCCGAAGCCAACCTCAAGCAGGGCACCAACGAGGCCCGCGTGCTGGCCGAGAACCTGCAGGCCCAGGCCCGCGGTGAAGAACAGATGGGCCGTGCCCGCGCCACCGCGACCGAGTCCATCGGCGGTGCCGAAGCCGGCGTGGTGCAGAAGAAGCTGCTGGCCGAGGCTGAAGGCCTGGTCCGCAAGTTCGAGGCGATCGGCTCGCTCAGCGACACCGCGCGCGGCCACGAAGAGTTCCGCATGATGCTCGACAACAGCCTCAAGCAGGCACTGGCCTCGATCGATGCCGGCAAGGAAGTCTCGCGCGAGAACGCCGGCGTCATCGCCAGCGCGCTGCGCAACGCCGACATCGACCTGGTGGGTGGCGACGGCGGCATGTTCGAGAACCTGATCAAGGCCGTGTCGCTGGGCAAGTCCATCGAAGGCCTGGCCGACAAGAGCCCGATCGTGCAGGAGCTGATGCAGCGCTACCTGGGCGTGGGCCCGCGCGAATCCGCGCCGCGCCAGATCAGCGAAGATGCCGTTGAGGCGGTGCCCAGCGTGACCGCCACCGTGGTCGAAACCCGCTGAGCCCCACTGCCGGCGCGCCGCCTTGGGGTGGCGTGTCCGGCACCCCGGCGGTGGCCGTGATGCCACCGCCACGCCTTTCCCGGCCGGCTCGCCCGGCCGGTTGTCCGTGAGCCGGAAGGAAGCCGATGTCCGATACCGCCAACCGTCCCGAGCCGTCCGCGCCGGAAGCCACCGCCAGCGTCGACCAGGCCGTTGCCCAGGGCGGCGCCTATGAAGTGCTGCGTCGCCGCCTGGCCGAGCAGGGCAGCCGCCTGCGCAGCGTTGCCGATGCCCTCAACCGGCAGCGCCTGGCCGAGTTCGGCGACAGCCGGCTGGAGGTCACCGGCCGCTTCCGCATCCGCAGCGAAAACAACTGCGTCGGCCGCGACATCGTCCAGGTCGGGCCGGACCTGCTGCTGTTTGGCTACAACGTCTATATCGGGCTCAAGACCCAGACCCGCGTCGAAGACGTGTTCGGGTTGTACCGGCTGGTGCAGGCCAACGACGGCTACGACGTGGTGCCGGTGGACGCCAAGGGCAGCTTCCTGGCCCAGCCGGCGTTCGTGCACGACTTCGGCGAGCTCTACGCCTATTACAAGCATGCGCGCCTGCTGCAGCTGATCGTGGTTGGCGACAAGCTGCTGGCTTCCTTCCAGATCGGCGAGCGCAGCAGCGACGTGCGCGTGTTCCGCTGGGCGCTGGCCCGCGATGGCGCACTGACCTACCTGGATGCCCGTGGCGAGCGCGACATCGCACTGCCACCGCCATTCGATTTCGAGTGGACCCGCGCCACGCGCGACATGGCCGTCACCGGCCGCCATGCGCACCTGAACATCCTCGACAGTCTGTTCGTGGAGACCACCGGTGGCGATCTGACCATCAAGGTCGAGAACAACACCGAGAGCGGGCAGGGCGTCTACAGCGAACCGGTCGAAGACAGCACGCAGTCGCTGGACGACGCGCAGTTCGACTTCGCCCGGGTGGGCTCGCTGATCCTGCTCAAGGTGCTGCCGTACCGCGAAACGGTGTGGCGCGGCCTGATCTACAACACGCTCACCGGCAACATCACCCGCAACGATGCGATCGTGCAGGCCTGCGTGCAGCTGCCTGAAGACCACGGCATCATCTTCCCGGGCGGCTATTACCTGCAGAGCGGCGAGCACAAGGCGTTCGACGCGGCGATGGACGGCATGCAGTTCAAGCGCGCCATCCGCTCGCCCAACGGCGAGGACGTGCTCTACATCTTCTACGAGCGCGAAGGTGGGCGCTCGGCGCTGTTTGTCTACAACACCATCCAACGCGTACTGCAGAACCCGGTGTTCGGCCACGGCTACGCCTTCATGCACGACGGGCGCATGGTGCTGTTCCATGCCGAAGGCAGCGAGCCGACCCGCATCCACGCCATGCAGGTCTGGCAAACGCCGTTCAGCAGCGACGAGTTCGCTGCCAGCCGTCCGCCCGGCAACACCTTCATGGGCCGCATCGGCAATGCCGAGCTGGTGCGCGGCATCTCCAACCTGTTCGACCTGGCCCGCACCATCGAAGGCGATGACGTGTCGGTGCAGCGCTACCAGCGCCTGGTGCAGGACACCCGGCGCCTGTTCGACGCCCACCATTGGCTGGACGATGAGCAATGCAGCGGGGCGGTCAGCCTGCTGCGCGAGGTCAGCAGCACGGGCGAGTCGGTGCTGGACGAATACGAAAAGGTGCAGTCGATCCGCGCGCAGTCCGCGCAGGCCATGGCCCAGGCGCAGAGCACGCAGAAAGCCCTGCTGGCCCGCCTGCAGCCGGAGAACTGGAAAGAGGTGCAGTCCTTCGTCGAGGCGCTCAATGCGATCTCGGCGCAGCGTGGGCACCTGCTCACCATCCGCGATTACCGCTACATCGACACCGACCTGATCGATGCGATGACCGCCGCGCTGCAGCAGGCGCATGAGGCCATCGGCGCGGCCACCGGCGCGTTCCTGGCCGGCGATGCCGCGCTGGCCCCGCTGGGCGAGCGCCTGCAGGCGCTGGACGAGGCGGCCCAGCAGGCCGAAAGCGCGCGCGTGCTGGACGAGCAGCTGGCCGACCTGCGCGCCATGTCGGCCGACCTGGACATGCTGTCCGAGCTGATGGCCGGGCTGAAGGTCGACGACGCCACCGCGCGCACCCGCGTGGTCGAAGCGATCTCGGCCATCTATGCGCGCCTCAACCAGACCCGCGCACGCGCCGAACAGCGCCGCCGCAACCTGGGTTCGGCCGAAGCGGTGGCGCAGTTCGCCGCGCAGTTCGCGCTGTTCTCGCAGGCCATCACCAGCGCGCTGGCGATGGCCACCGATCCCGAACGCGCCGACGAACAGATGTCGCGGCTGCTGGTGCAGCTGGAGGAACTGGAAAGCCAGTTCGGCGAGCACGAGCAGTTCCTCGGCGACATCCTGGCCAAGCGCGAAGAGCTGATCGATGCCTTCGAAGCCCACAGGCAGGCGCTGCTGGACGAGCGCCAGCGCAAGGCGCGCTCGGTGCTGGACGCGGCCACCCGCATCCTCGACGGTCTGGCCAAGCGCACCGAGCGCTTCGCCACCGCCGACGAACTCAACGCGTTCTTCGCCGGCGACCCGCTGATCCTCAAGCTGCGCGAACTGGCCGAGCGCCTGCGCGGCCTGCGCGACAGCGTCAAGGCCGACGACATCGAATCGCGCCTGAAAGGCGTGCGCGACCAGGCGGTACGTGCACTGCGCGACCGCAGCGACCTGTTCGAGGCCGGTGGCAACATCGTGCGCCTGGGCCCGCGGCACCGCTTCAGCGTGAACACCCAGGCGCTGGACCTGACCATCCTGCCGCGCGGCGACGCGTTGGCCATCCACCTCACCGGCACCGACTTCCTGGAGCCGCTACACGATCCCGAACTGGCCGAACTCAAGCCCTACTGGCAGCTCAGCCTCGATTCGGAATCGGACACGCTGTACCGCGGCGAATACCTGGCCGGCAGCGTGCTGCGCGCGGCCATGGACAACCGCGAGGGGCTCGACCTGGCCGGGTTGCAGCACAACGCGGCCGAGCCGGACGCACTGGACCGGAGCGTGCGTGATTTCGCCGCGCCGCGTTACCGCGAGGGCTACGAGCGCGGTATCCATGACCACGACGCCACCTTGATCCTGCGCGCGCTGCTGCCGCTGCAGCAGGCGGCCGGCACGTTATTGCACGCGCCGCGCGTGCGCGCGCTGGCGATGCTGTTCTGGGCCGCGCGGCAGCGCCGCGAAGACGTGGCGCAGTGGCCGGCACGCCAGGCCGGCGCCGATGCGATCGCGCGCCTGTTCGGGTCCGATGAAGGCCGCCAGGCCCTGCGCACGGAGATGGCGCTGGCGGTGGCCGCGTTCAATGACGAACACGCGCTGCCGTTCACGGCGGCCGATCACCTGGCCGCTGCGGCCTACCTCGCCGACGAGCTGTCGGCCGGCGAGCCGGTGTTCACCAGCAGCCGCTATGCGCTGGCCTTGCTGGAGGCACTGGGCCAGCAGCTGCAGGCGGCCGGCCAGCGCGAGGCGCTGGAACGCGCCCTGCAGCGCGAGCAGGACGGCCTGGGCACGCGCTGGGCGCTGGCCGGGCAGTGGCTGCGCGCCCTGTGCCGCACCCCCGCGTTCACCGACCACGCCGGCTACGCCGACGAGGCCGCTGCACTGCTGCTGGTGCAGCGCGCGCTGCGCACCCGTGCCAGCGACGTCGCGCTGCTGGTCAGCGTGGATGGCCTGCTGGGCGAACACCCACGCATCGTGCAGGGCCACATGACCCTGTCGCTGGATGATTTCCTGGCGCGCCTGCAGCACCACACCGGCGTGTTCGTGCCTGCGTTCCATGCCTACCAGGCGGTCCGCCAGCGCATCGTCACGCGCGAACGCGACACCCTGCGCCTGTCCGAGTTCAAGGCGCGGCCGCTGTCCTCGTTCGTGCGCAACAAACTGATCAACGACGTCTACCTCGGCGTGATCGGCGACAACCTGGCCAAGCAGATGGGCACGGTGGGCGAGAACAAGCGCAGCGACCTGATGGGCCTGCTGATGATGATCTCGCCGCCCGGCTACGGCAAAACCACGCTGATGGAATACGTGGCGCACCGCCTCGGCCTGGTCTTCATGAAGATCAACGGCCCGGCGCTGGGCCACGAGGTGCGCTCGCTGGACCCGGCCCAGGCGCCGGACGCCACCTCGCGGCAGGAGCTGGAAAAGCTCAACCTGGCGCTGGAGATGGGTAACAACACCATGCTGTATGTGGACGACATCCAGCACACCCACCCGGAATTCCTGCAGAAGTTCATCTCCCTGTGCGACGGCACGCGGCGCATCGAAGGCGTGTGGCGCGGGCGCACCCGTACCTACGACATGCGCGGCAAGAAGTTCTGCGTGGTGATGGCCGGCAACCCGTATACCGAGTCCGGCGAGGTGTTCAAGATTCCGGACATGCTGGCCAACCGCGCCGACATCTACAACCTGGGTGACGTGCTGGGCGGCATGGAAGATGCCTTCACCCTGAGCTACATCGAAAACAGCCTGACCTCCAATCCGGTGCTGGCGCCGCTGGCCACGCGCGACATGGCCGACCTGTACCTGCTGGTGGAGCGGGCGATGGGCAAGGAGGTGTCCACCAACGCGCTCAGCCATGCCTACAGCGGCGCGGAGGTCAACGAGATCGTCGCCACGCTGCAGCGCATGTTGCGCGTGCGCGACGTGGTCTACCGGGTCAACCAGCAGTACATCGCCAGTGCCGCGCAGGACGACCGCTACCGGACCGAACCGGCGTTCCGGCTGCAGGGCAGCTACCGCAACATGAACAAGCTGTCGGAGAAGATCTCGCCGGTGATGAACGACGCCGAGCTGCAGCAGCTGGTGTCCGACCACTACCTGGGCGAGGCGCAGCTGCTTACCACCGGGGCCGAGGAAAACCTGCTCAAGCTGGCCGAACTGCGTGGCCTGCTGCAGGGCGACGAACTGGCGCGCTGGCAGCAGATCAAGCGCGACTTCCTGCGCAACAAGGCCATGGGCGCCGACGATGCCGATGTGGGCGGCCGCGTGGTGGCGCAGCTGGCCGATATCGCCAGCGCGTTGCAGCTGCCGCCGCCTGCCGCCGTGGCCGAGGTCGAGCCCGCGCCCTGGCCGGCGTTGCTGTCGGCGCTGGAGCGGCTGTCGGCCGCACGCGCCGAGCCGGTACCTGTTGCCGCCACCCCCGCCGCGCCGGAGGCGCTGCCACTGGCCGAACCGCTGGCCAGTGGCTTGCAGGCCGGGCTGGCGCCGCTGCTGCAACTGCTGGGCGATTCGCATCAGCAGCAGGTACGCACCGGCGAAACGTTGGCCTTGTTGGCCGGCTGGGTGCGCCAGCAGATGGAGAACGGGCCCGCCCCGCGCGTGGGTGCCCGTCCGAAGCGCGCCTCCACGCCGGAGGAACGCGCCCTGGATGAGGCGTTGATGCGCCACTTCTACGGTGAATCGAGCCTGCCGCCGCGGTGGGAACGCGACGGCGGTGATGCGCCTGCATGACCGCGCCGTCGCCGCCTGCGCTGCCGGGGCCGCCGGCCACCATCGGCGCGGACGCGGCGGTGCTGTCGCGCTACGGCGAGGTACTGCTGCAGGCGTTGACCTCGCACGCGTCGAGTGCCGGTACGTACGAAGACGACCCGCGCAGCGCTCTGGTCGCGGCGCTGTCGCAGCTTGCGCTGGCGCTGCAGGCGGGCAATCCGACCCGGTTGCGCCGCCAGACCAGTTGGTGGGGGCGGCTGCTGGGGCGTGACGTGGAGCGCCAGGCCGATGCCGACGCGCTGCAGGCACAGTGCGGCGTCCTGCTGCTCAAGGCGCAGGCGCACGCCCGCCTGCTGGGCGCCGTGGTCGAGGCCAGCACGCACGCGGCCGCAGTGGATCTGCACGGCGCGCAGGCGCTGGAACAGTGGGCCGACGCAGGAACGGCGCTGGGTGCCGGGTTGCCCACCGATGCGCAGGGCGTGTTGCAGCAGCGCGTGACGCATCTGCGGACGCTGGCCTCGCTCAAGCGCGTGCAGGCCGGCCAGACGCAGCTGCTGCAGGCACAGGACACCGCCCTGCTGGACCACGTCCAGCGCATCGCCGCGGTACTGATGCCGGCGTGGCAGCAGGCCGTACGCGCCAGCAGCACCCAATCGCATGCACGGCAGAATGACCAGGCCGCGCAGCTGCTGGGCCAGATCCGCGCCGAGGTCGCCGCGGCGCAGGCTAGACTTCCCTGAGTACACTGACCCGTGCCGGCGCTCCGGCCGCCCTTCAGAATGGAGATGCACCGATGACCCAGGATTCCCAGCCGAACGCGCCCCTCCCGGTGGAGGTCAGCGTGGATGTCATCGATGACAGCGCATTGCAGGCGCTGGGCCTGGAGCGGGAGGACCTGCCGAAGATCGCCGAGATCGGGCGCGGCCTGGACGACATCCGGCCGGGCAACCTGCAGGTGTTCGGGCGCGACGCGGCGGCCAAGACGGCGGCATTTTCCAGCCAGCTGCTCGACCAGGTACGCAACCGCGACCTTGATGCCAGCGGCGACAAGCTGGGCGAGGTGGTGCGCATTGCGCGCTCGCTGAAACTCGACGGGCTGGCCGAACGCTCGAAGGTGCCGGTGATCGGTGGGTTGATCGACAAGCTGCGCGCCTCCAAGAGCGAGCTGGTGCAGAAATTCAGCGACACCAACCGCCAGATCGAGCAGCTGATGGGCGACGTGGGGAGCCAGCAGGCGCTGATGGGCCAGCGCGTGGTCGAGTTCGACCGCATGCACGACATCGTCCGTGAGGAACGCCACGGCCTGGGCCTGCACATCGCCGCCGGCAAGCGGCGCATCGCCTCGCTGCGCAGCGAACAACAGGCCGGGCAGGGCCAGGACGATCCGCAGCAGCGGATCCGCCAGGGCGAGCTGGACAACGCGATCCGGCTGCTCGACAAGCGCGTGGGCGACCTGGTGGTGATGCAGCACGCGGCCGACCAGTCGTTGCCGATGATCCGGCTGATCCAGGCCAACGCGATCCTGTTGATCGAGAAGTTCAACACGGTCCGCGACATCACCATTCCGTCGTGGAAGCGCCAGTTCGCGATCCAGTTGTCGCTCAACGAGCAGAAGAACGCGGTGGCGCTGTCCAACGCGATCGACGATGCCACCAACGAGATGATGCGACGCAATGCCGACCTGCTGCGCCAGACCACCGTGGAGACGGCCAAGGCCAACCAGCGCGCGGTGATCGATGTGGCCACGCTGCGCCACGTGCACGAACAGTTGATCGCCACGGTGGAAGAAGTGCGCACCATCCACCGCGAGGGCATGCAGCAGCGCCAGCAGGCCGAAGTGGAACTGGCGCGCCTGCGCGACGACGTCCAGCAGCGCCTCGCGGCGCCAACCGCCGTCTGACCGACGGAGGTTCCGGCATCGCCCCCACCAACGGTGGGGACCTACCAACGTTTCATCCCCGGTAGGCCACGACCGTTGGTCGTGGCAGGGCGTGCATCGACGCGCGCCCGGCAGCGTCCCCACCAACGGTGGGGACCTACCGACGTTTCATCCCCGGTAGGCCACGACCGTTGGTCGTGGCAGGGCGTGCACCGACGCGCGCCCCGGCAGCGTCCCCACCAACGGTGGGGACCTACCGACGTTTCGTCCCCCGGTAGGCCACGACCGTTGGTCGTGGCGAAGCCTGCACCGACGCGCGCTCCGAGATCGTCCCCACCAACGGTGGGGACCTACACCCCCGCCAACTGCTGCTGCAACCACCCGGCCAGCACCTCTACCCGCGCATCCACCGCGCCGTCGGGCGTGGCCAGCACCCAGAACCCGCCGGTGGCGCCAAATCCCCACGGCGCCAACAGGCGGCCGGCGGCCAGCTCGTCGGCGACCAGCGGCTCGGGCGCGATCGCCACGCCCAGCCCGGCCACCGCCGCCTCCAGCAGGTAATACAGGTGCTCGAACCCGCTACCCAGCTGCAGCTGCGCCGGGTCCAGCCCATGCGCCAGCGCCCACGCCGGCCACGCCTGCGGGCGGGAGGCGGTATGCAGCAAGGCTTCGCCGAGCAGGGCAGTCGGCGGCTGCTGGCGCAACCGCGCCGCCGCCGGGTGCTGCGGGCTCACCACCACGCCCACCCGCTCGGGCGCCAGTTCGCGCACCTGCCAGCCGCGTGGCCACGGCGGCTGCGCCAGCAGCAGCACCGCATCCAGGCCGCGCTGGGCGTCGGTAAAGCTGCCGTCCTGGGCCGACCAGTGCAACGCCAGCTGCGGCAGGTCGCGCTGCAGCGCGGGCAGGTGCGGAATCATCCAGCGCGCCAGGATGCTGCCGCTGCAACCCAATACCAGCGCATCCGGCCGTTGCTGGCGTTTGAGCGCGCCCACCGCCTCGCGGATCTGCCCGAACGCACCCTCGCAGGCACTCTGCAGCTCGGCCCCGGCCCGGGTCAGGCGCAGCCCGCGCCCGTCGCGTTCGAACAGGGCCACGCCCAGGTGGTCCTCCAGCACCCGCAGCTGGCGGCTGATCGCGCCATGGGTGACATGCAGGGCCTCCGCCGCGCGGCCCACCCCGCCCAGGCGGGCGGCGGCCTCGAAACTGCGCAGGGCGTTGAGCGGCGGCAGGGGAAGGTCGCTCATGTGAGTTTTCCTGACGGGTTGTCGTAGATATTATCGATATTCCTGTCATGACATGTGCGTTAAATTGGCAGCCTGTCTCCACCGGTTGTCGCGCCATGTCCGCATCCCCCATCACCGATTTCCACGCTTATCCCGACGCCCAGGGCCATTTCGGCCGCTACGGCGGCAGTTTCGTTGCTGAAACGCTGATCGGGCCGCTGCAGGAACTGGCGGCGGCCTACGATGAGGCGCGCCGCGATCCGGCGTTCATCGCCGCCTACGACAAAGACCTCACCCATTACGTGGGCCGGCCCAGCCCGATCTACCACGCCGAGCGGCTCAGCCAGCAGGTGGGCGGGGCGCAGATCCTGCTCAAGCGCGAAGACCTGAACCACACCGGCGCGCACAAGATCAACAACACCATCGGCCAGGCCCTGCTGGCCGCGCGGATGGGCAAGACCCGGATCATCGCCGAGACCGGCGCCGGCCAGCACGGCGTGGCCAGCGCCACCGTCGCCGCACGGCTGGGCCTGGAGTGCGTGGTCTACATGGGCGCCACCGACATCGAACGGCAGAAGATCAACGTCTACCGCATGAAGCTGCTCGGGGCCACGGTGGTGCCGGTCACCTCCGGCTCGGCCACGCTCAAGGACGCGCTCAATGAAGCCATGCGCGACTGGGTCACCAACGTGCGCGACACCTTCTACATCATCGGCACCGTCGCCGGTCCGGACCCGTACCCGCGCATGGTGCGTGACTTCAACGCCATCGTCGGCCGCGAAGCGCGCGCGCAGATGCTCACCGACTACGGCCGCCTGCCCGATGCGATCACCGCCTGCGTCGGCGGCGGCAGCAACGCCATCGGCCTGTTCCATGCCTTCCTCAACGACCGCGACGTGCGCATCGTCGGCGCCGAAGCCGCCGGCGACGGCATCGAGACCGGCCGCCATGCCGCCTCCATCGCCGCCGGCCGCCCGGGCGTGCTGCACGGCAACCGCACCTACGTGATCTGCGACGACGACGGCCAGATCACCGAGACCCACTCGGTGTCGGCCGGCCTGGACTACCCGGGCGTCGGCCCGGAGCATGCGTTCCTGGCCGATGCCGGGCGCGCCGAGTATGTCGGCATCACCGACGAGGAAGCGCTGGCCGCGTTCCACCAGCTGGCCCACAGCGAAGGCATCCTGGCCGCGCTGGAATCCAGCCACGCCGTGGCCCAGGCCATCAAGATCGCGCGTGAACTGCCTCGCGACAAACTGGTGCTGTGCAACCTGTCCGGGCGCGGTGACAAGGACGTGCACACCATCGCCGCACGCGAGGGCTTGATGCTGTGAACCCACTGCTGCGCCAGGGAAGTGCGCTGCTGATCGTGGTCGGCCTGACCGCCTGCACCCCGCCGGACCCGCCGCTGCTGCCCGCCGCGCCGTCGGCACCGGCGGCCATCGCACCGGCGCGGGAACCGGCGAGCAATGATGACGACATTGCCAACCGCCCGATCGAGGACGACCCGGAACCGGCGGCCCCGGCCCCCGACGCGGCACCCGCGCCGGCGGTGGTCTCGGTGGCGCTGGACCATGCCGGCGACATCGTCATCGGCCAGCGCTTCATGGCCGCCGATGCCGGTGCCACCTGGCATTCGGCCGGTCTGAGCGAAGGCGGGCAGGCCGGCAGCTGCGAGTACTACGAGCGCGGCAGCCTGCCCGAGGGCATCTCGATGATGGTCGACGACGACCATGTGCAGCGCTTCGAACTGGCGCTGCTGGACGGAAGCGATGAAACCATCACCCAGGCCGGCCCGTTCGGGTTGCGCCTGGGCATGTCGCGTGACGCCGCGCTCAAGCGCCTGCCCAAGGGCAGCCTCGCGCAGCCGCACGCCTACGACCCGGAAACGGGCGAATACCTGACCTGGCAGGACCCCGGCTCGGATCTGGCGATCCGGCTGGAGATCTTCGACGGGGTGATTTCGACGCTGTACTGGGGCGCCAGCGGCGCCGTTGAATTGATTGAAGGATGTGCCTGAAATGTCCGTGGACCGTATCGATGCCTGTTTTGCCCGCCTGCGCGCCGATGGCCGCAAGGCGCTGATTCCCTTCATCACCGCCGGTGATCCGGGCCTGGACGCCACCGTGCCGGTGATGCACGCGCTGGCCGCCGCCGGCGCGGACGTGATCGAACTGGGCGTGCCGTTCTCCGACCCGATGGCAGACGGCCCCACCATCCAGCGCAGCTCCGAGCGCGCGCTGGCGCGTGGGGCAGGGCTGCGCTACGTGCTGGAAACCGTGGCCGCCTTCCGCCGTGACGACGCCACCACCCCGGTGGTGCTGATGGGCTACTTGAACCCGGTCGAGATCCACGGCACCGCCCGCTTCGCCGACGCGGCCATCGCCGCCGGTGTGGACGGCGTGCTGCTGGTCGACCTGCCGCCGGAAGAGGCCGCCGAAACCCGCGCCATCTTCACCGCCGCCGGCCTGGCCCTGATCCTGCTGGCCTCCCCAACCACCGCCGACACCCGCCTGGACACCCTCTCGGCCATGGCCCAGGGCTACCTCTACTACGTCAGCTTCGCCGGCGTCACCGGTGCTTCCGAACGCCTCGACAGCAGTGCCGCCGGCGCCCGCCTGCGCGACCTGCGCAGCCGCTCGACCGTCCCGGTCGTAGCCGGCTTCGGCATCAAGGACGCCGCCAGCGCCGCTGCCATGGCCGTCGAAGCCGACGGCGTTGTAGTCGGCAGCGCCCTGGTCGCCGCACTGGGTGAAGCGGCCGATGCAGCCACTGCCGCACAAACCGCACAGTCCTTCCTCGCGCCGCTGCGTGCTGCGCTCGACCAAGCCTGATCAAGCGGCGCCCTCGCTCTCCGATCCGCATACGTGAAGCTGTGCAGAGGCAGGCGGGCAGCCGCGCCCGGGACCGTTGGGCTCCATGGATGGCGCCCACGAGCCCCCAGGGATGGGTTTACGTGCGTGTCCCGGGTGCGGCTGCCCGCCTGCCTCCCGCGACACGACCAAGGCGCTGGTGTTGCCGTGTGAGCATCGGAATCCCGGCCGGAGACCGTCGTCGCCCGCTCCTAAACATACGTCACAGCACGGTTTTACCGTCCGCCGCCGCACCCGGCAGGGGGTGCACGGGTGGGGAGGGCCTGAGCTAGACTGTCCGCCTTTGCGGCCTTCGGGCCGCCCTGAACGGAAGTAGCATCCCGCATGAGTTGGCTCAGCAAGTTGATGCCGTCTGGCATCCGCACCGACAACGTCCCCAGCAAAAAGCGCAGCGTCCCCGAGGGCCTGTGGGAAAAGTGCAGCAACTGCGGCAGCGCACTGTACGGACCTGAGCTGGAAGAGAACCTGGAAGTCTGCCCCAAGTGCGGCCACCACATGGCGATCCGCGCGCGCGCGCGCCTGGCCGCCCTGTTCGATGCCGACAGCACCACCGAAATCGGTGCGCGGCTGGGCCCGACCGACCTGCTCAAGTTCAAGGACCAGAAAAAGTACATCGAGCGCATCAAGGCCTCGCAGAAGAACACCGGCGAGTACGACGCCCTGATCGCCATGCAGGGCCTGATGAAAGGCCGCCCGCTGGTCGCCTCCGCCTTCGACTTCGCCTTCATGGGCGGCTCGATGGGCTCGGTCGTCGGCGAACGCTTCTCGCTGGCCGCTGAAAAGGCCGTCGAAATCGGCGCCCCCTACGTCTGCTTCTCCGCCAGCGGCGGCGCGCGCATGCAGGAAGGCCTGTTCTCGCTCATGCAGATGGCCAAGACCTCGGCCGCGCTGGGCAAGCTGCGTGAGGCCGGCCTGCCCTACATCTCGGTCCTGACCCACCCGACCACCGGCGGCGTCTCGGCCTCCTTTGCGATGCTGGGCGACATCAACATCGCCGAACCGCAGGCGCTGATCGGCTTCGCCGGCCCGCGCGTGATCGAACAGACCGTGCGCGAAAAACTGCCCGAAGGCTTCCAGCGCTCGGAGTTCCTGCTCGAACACGGTGCCATCGACCAGATCTGCGACCGCCGCGAAATGCGGGAACGCCTGTCCGACCTGCTGGCCATGCTCGGCCGCCAGCCGGCGCCGGTTGCCGACGAGGTCGCCTGATGGGTACGCGCCGGTATTTCGGCACCGACGGCATCCGTGGCCGCGTCGGCCAGGGCGTGATCTCCGCCGATTTCGTGCTGCGCCTGGGCAACGCGCTCGGCCGCGTACTGACCGAACGTAATGGCCACCGCCCCGGGCACCGCCCGGTGGTGGTGATCGGCAAGGACACGCGCATTTCCGGCTACATGTTCGAAGCCGCGCTGGAAGCGGGCCTGGTGGCCGGCGGTGTGGACGTGCAGCTGCTCGGCCCGATGCCGACCCCGGCCGTCGCGTTCCTCACCCGCACCCTGGGCGCCGACGCCGGCATCGTCATCAGCGCCTCGCACAACCCGCATTACGACAACGGCATCAAGTTCTTCTCCGCCGATGGCGAGAAGCTCGACGACGCCACCGAACTGGCCCTGGAAGCGGCGCTGGACGGCGATTTCACCACCGCTGAATCCGACCGCCTCGGCAAGGCCATGCGCGCGCGCGACGCGGTGGGCCGCTACATCGAATTCTGCAAGGCCAGCGTGCCGCGCAGCTTCGACCTGCGCGGGTTGAAGATCGTGCTCGACTGCGCGCACGGCGCCACCTACCACATCGCCCCGCTGCTGTTCCGCGAGTTGGGCGCGGAGGTGGTCACCATCGGTGCCGAGCCCAACGGGGTGAACATCAACGATGGCGTCGGCTCGATGCACATCGACAACCTCGCCAACAAGGTGCGTGAGGTCGGTGCCGATCTGGGCATCGCCTTCGACGGCGATGGCGACCGCGTGCTGATGGCCGACGACCAGGGCAACCCGGTCGACGGCGACGACCTGCTGTACGTGCTCGCGGCGTCCTGGAAAGGCAATGGTCGCCTGCGCGGTCCGGTCGTCGGCACGCTGATGACCAACTTCGGCCTGGAACAGGCGCTGGAGCGTCTCGGCCTGCCGTTCGTGCGCAGCAACGTCGGCGATCGCTACGTGCACCAGGCGCTGGTGGAAGGCGGCGGCGTGCTCGGTGGCGAAGCCTCCGGCCACCTGCTGTGCCTGGACCGTGCCACCACCGGCGATGCCATCGTCAGCGCGCTGCAGGTGCTGGAAGTGCTGCGTCGCGAAGGCCGCACCCTGCGCGCCTCGCTGCAGGACCTGAGCCGGGTGCCGCAGAAGACCGTGAACGTGCGGCTGGGCGACGTCTCGGCCAAGGCCATCGTGCAGGCCGATACCGTGCAGGCCGCACTGGATGCCGCGCAGCAGGCGGTGAAGGGCCGTGGCCGCGCGTTCCTGCGTCCGTCCGGCACCGAGCCGGTGGTGCGTGTCACCGTCGAGGCCGACACCGCCGAGCTGATGCAGTCCACGCTGGACAACCTGTCCGGCGCGGTGAAGGCGGCGGCCGCCTGAGAACAGCCACCGCGCGGTAGAGCCGACCGTTGGTCGGCTGCTCCACCGTCGGTGGGCTGCGTTGAGCAGTCACGTAGAGCCGGGCTCTGCCCGGCTGAAGCGCCTCCAACGCCAGCGCATACAGGATGCAAGCCGGGCAGAGCCCGGCGCTACGCGGCTATAGCGCAAGCGCCAGCGCGTACCGGATGCAGGCCGCGCCAGAGCCCGGCGGTACCCGGGCCTTACGGCCCCGGCACCATCTTCTTCTGCTTCGCCTTGAAGCGGTTGAACACCGGCGCGATCAACGGGTGGTAACTCCACGCGATGCGCTTGCGCAGCCAGCTGGCCGGGCGGTTGCGGATCGCGAACCGGTAGATGTGCTCCGGATTGCCGCCCACCACGTTGCGCCCGAACGGGTGCGTGGTGTGCAGGTACTTGAAGCCCTGTGCACGTGCGATCGGCAGGTAGTCCGCGTCGAAATCGCCGTAGGGCCAGCACAGCGTGTCCGACACCTCGCCCAGCTGCTGCTGCAGCACCAGCCGCGCCATCGACAGGTCGCGGGTGATGCCCTCGCACTTCTGCTCGCGGGTAATGTCCTGCTTCAACCAGCGCGTATGCGAGTGGGTGTGGCAATGCACTTCGAAGGTGCCGGCCGCGATCATCGCGCGCGCCTCGCTCCAACGCATCATCACCTCGTCGGTGCGGTCGTCACGCAGGATCGCCGCTTCGCACCCGCGATGGTCCGGGGTAGGTGGGAGCGTTACCCCCGGTTGCCCGGCATGCGGGCGCACCGGGCCTTCGCCCATCCAGCCGGTCACCACGAACACCACCGCGTGCATGCCGTACTTGAGCAGGATAGGGTGCGCGTACACCCAGTTGTCCAGGTAGCCGTCGTCGAAAGTGATCACGATCGACTTGCGCGGGACCGGCTTGCCGGCCAGGAAGTCGGCGTACTGCGCCAGCGTCAGCGAGGTCCAGCCGTTGTTGGCCAACCACGCGATCTGGCTTTCGAAGTTCTCCGGCGACACCGTGATCATGCCCGGCGACGGCGATACGTGGTGGTGCATCAATACCGGCACGGATCTAGCGTTGGCCATGGCCCAGTTCCTTCAACCACTGGTGGTAATAGTGTTCGGTCGCTTCGGTATGCCCCGACGGGGTGAAGCGCTGCGCGCTGCGCATCCATTCCCAACCGGCGCGGCCCATGCGCCGACGCTGCGCGGAGTCGTCAACCAGGGTCTGCAACGCCTGGGTCAGGGCCGCCTGGTCGCCTAGTGGGGCGAGAATAGCATTGCTGCCTTCCAGCACCATTTCCGGCACCCCGCCCACGCGCGTGGCCACCACCGGCACGCCCACGTGCGCCGCCTCCAGGAATACCGTGCCGGCCGCTTCCTTGTGCGTGGCCAGGGCGAAGATGTCGAAGCCGGCCATCAGGCGGCATGCACCGTGCCGGTAGCCGAGCAGGTGCACCTGCGCGGCCACGCCCAGCTCGCTGCGCAGCGCCTCCAGCCGGCCCATCACCGGCTGGCCGTCACCGACAATCACCAGGTGCAGGTTGGGATGCTGGCGGCACAGCGGCCCAATCGCGCGCAGCAGGTCCACGTGGCCCTTGGGTTCGCGCAGCACCGCCACGCAGCCGACCACGATCTGGTCGTCGGCAAAACCCAGCTCGCGGCGCACCTCGGCACGGGTGTCCTGAACGCATTGCCACGGATCTTCGCAATCGATCTTCGACCACTCCGGCGGCACCGCGATCGGCGGCACGATGCCCACGTGGCGGTCGTCCACCCCGCGCGCCACCAGCAGCTGCTTGACGAAGCTGCTGACCGTCATCACCCGGTGCGGCAGGCCGGTATAGGTCAGCAACGAGTTGACCGGGCTCATCAGGTGGCGCGAGCGCACCACCAGTGGCGTGCGCCCCAGCCGCGCACCGGCGGCGGCGATCAGGCTGTCGCGACGGCTGGTGGTATTGACCACGTCGAAGCCATGGCGGCGCACCAGCCGCCGCACCGACCAGATCCCGCGCACCAGGCGCAGCAGCCCGCCCATTTTCAGGTCATGGACGGTGAAGCCGGCCTCGCGTGCGACGGTGCCCAGCCGCGCACCGGGCTGGCACAGCAGCGACACGTCATGGCCACGCTCGCGCATGGCCAGCATGTGGCGGTAGATGTAGATCTCCTGCCCGCCGAATCCCTTGGCGGCTTCCGTGTGCAGGATCTTGAGGGGCGCGGTGTTGGAAGGCATGTTCATCATGAACGTTCCGGGGGAGCGGCCGGCTTATGGCCGGCGGAAATGGGTGAGGGCATCCCATGCCGCGCGTACTGCAGCGGCATCGGGTTGCTGGTCGGCCACCGGCAGGTACTGGCGGTCCAGGGTGGTGGCGTTGCCGAACTTGTCGAACACGTAGGTGCGCTCGCCATGGCGGATGCCGCGCTGCGACCAGCTTTCCACCAGCAGGGCACGGTCGGTCGGCACCGGGTCGAACAGGTCGCGGCCGGTACTGAAGTCCGCCAGCGCGTTCTCGCACCCCAGGCCATGGCGCATCAGGGTGGGTACCCAGTCTTCGTGGCTGGTGTTGGCGGTATGCCGGGCGGGCGCGCGGCCGGGCCAATGCAGCACGAACGGCACGCGCATCTGGTAGTCGGAGAAGTTGCCGTTGTGGCCCCAGTAGTTCAAGCCGAGGTCGTTGAATTCCTCGGCGTGGTCGCCGGTCACCAGCACGACGGTGTTGTCGGCCTGGCCGCTGTCGCGCAGGGTCTGCATCAGCTCGCCCAGCAGGCCATCGGCGTAGTGCACGGCGGTGCGGTAGCGGTTGCGCTCGGGCACCGGCACGTGGTCCTCGTCCAGCGCGAGGAAGTCGATGTGGGTCGCCATCGGGGTGGCCAGCGGCGGGTAGTCCTTGGGCAGGTGGTAGGGCGCGTGGGTGCTGTCCAGAAACGCAAACCCGAACCAGTGCCCCTTGCCGGGCCGGGTGATGTCGGCGCGCAGCGCGTCGATGATGTGCCGATCGCGCGCGGCCACCGGCAGTGCCGACGGCGCGGTGTGCAGCTGGTTGCGCACCTGGGCAAACACGGTGCGGTCGAATTCCGGGCTGTGCAGCGGCGCGCTGCCATACAGGTGCAGGTCGTACCCCTGCTGCTTGAGCACGTCGAACAGCTGCGAGCCGCGCTGTTCGCTGAGCATGCTGTCCCAGTAGCCGCCGGGCAGCCCGTACAGCAGGCCGAACAGGCCGTAGCGGGTGGCATTGCCGCTGCTGTAGTGGGCGGTGAACTGTTCCGACTGCGCGGCCAGTGCCCAGGTGTTGGGCATGGTGGTGGCGTCCAGCGCGTCGTGGCGCAGCGATTCCATCACCACCACCAGCACATTGGGCTGCACGTTGCTCTGGCAGCGCAACGGGTGCAACGGGTACTGCAGCTGGCTGTGGCGCGGGTCGGGCAGGCTGGCCTGGGGCAGGCTGTGCACGCCGAGCCGGTGCATGTGGCGCTTGGCGGTGATCGGCTGCGCCCAGGGCAGGTACGCCCACTGGCTGGTCACCGCACGTTCGCCGCGGGCGTCGTAATAGGCGGTGGCGACCTGGCCGCAGGTCATCAGGACCAGGCCGGCGGCCCAGGCCAGCAGCAGCGGGCGCCGCCGCGCCGCGCCGGGTACCAGCCGCCAGCAGGCCCAGGCCAGCAGCACCTCGGCCAGCACCACGGCGGCCAGCACGGCCCCGGCCTGCAGCCAGGTCTGCCAGGACAGCGCGACCTGGTCCTGCAGTGCGCCGCCGAACACCATGTTGAGCACCATGGCATTGAGGTGGAAGCGATACAGGGCGAACACCTTGGCATCGACCAGCAGCAGGCACAGCCACAGGGTCTGCAGCACCACCGCGCTCACCACCAGGCCCCGCGGTGCGCGCAGGCCCAGCCCAAGAAGCAGCGGCAGCAGCGACACCACGGCGCCGAGTGCGAGAAAATGGCCGGGCAGGGCAACGGTCAGGTAGGCCAGCCCGAGCCCGCCGCCGGGGTTGTCGCCCAACGGGGTGTTGCCCAGCGCGATGAGGATCGCGGCGCCGGCATTGAGGGCGGTGAACAGGCTCAACCAGGCCAGGCGCTGCCAGCGCGTGGACGGAGAGGGGGTATAAGCGGGCAGGGAAGGGGGCATGGAGCGTGTCGGCGGCGCAGTGGAAGGGGCGGGGGACGTGGCGGCGGCTGCGTCGTCACCCTGCGTATGGCAACAGGGCGGGCGCATTGTATCGGTTTGTATCTTTGTGTCGGCAGTGCCGGGTGGCGGATCTGGCACAATGTTCAGCCGGGCCACCGAGATGGCCCGCGACCCATCCGAACAAGCCAGGAAGCCGCTGTGAGCCAGATCCCGACCCTCGACATCACCCGTTTCGACAGTGACCGCGACGCTTTCGTTGCCGAGCTGGGCGCGGCCTACCGCGAATGGGGATTCGCAGGCATCCGCAACCACGGCATCCCGCAGGCCGACATCGACGCGGCGTACGAGGTGTTCAAGGCCTTCTTCGCACTGCCGGAAGAGACCAAGCGCCAGTACCACGTGCCGGGCAGCGGCGGGGCGCGCGGCTACACGGCCTTCGGCGTGGAGACGGCCAAGGGCTCGCAGCACTTCGATCTGAAGGAGTTCTGGCACATCGGCCGCGAGATTCCGGACGACTCGAAGTACCGTGATGTGATGGCGCCGAACCTGTGGCCGTCCGAGGTGCCCAACTTCCGCGAGCGGGGCTATGCGCTGTACCAGGCGCTGGACCAGCTGGGGTCGCGGGTGCTGTCGGCGCTGGCGCTGCACATCGGGCTGCCGGAAGATTTCTTCGCGGACAAGACCAACAACGGCAATTCGATCCTGCGCCCGATCCACTACCCGCCGATCACGGCGGAGAACATTCCGAACGTGCGCGCCGGTGCACACGGCGATATCAACTTCATCACGCTGCTGGTGGGCGCGAGCGCGGCGGGGCTGGAGGTGCAGTCGCACGAGGGCAAGTGGGTGCCGTTCACCTCCGACGCGGACACGATCGTGGTGAACATTGGCGACATGCTGCAGCGTCTGACCAACCATGTGTATCCGTCGACGATCCACCGGGTGGTCAATCCCCCGGGCGAGCAGGCGCGCCAGCCGCGCTATTCGGTGCCGTTCTTCCTGCACCCGAACCCGGACTTCCTGATCGATGTGCTGCCGACCTGCATCACGCCGGAGAACCCGAGCCGCTATCCGGAGCCGATTACGGCGCATGGCTTCCTGGAAGAGCGTTTGCGCGAGATCAAGCTGAAATGATGTTGGGAGGAGGGCCGCCGGAAGGCGGCCTTCTTCTTTTTAACGTCAAATTCAACGGCAACTTCAACGGCAACGGCAACGGCAACGGCCGGCTGGTCGGTTGCTGTCGGTTGGTCGGGCGCTGCCATGCCCCGCCGGGACACGCCGTGAACCCATCCATGGGGGCTCTTAGGCAACATCCATGTTGCCTAAGGTCCCGGCGGGGCATGGCAGCGCCCGACCTCACAGATTGCTGCGACCGGAACCGAGGGCAGGGCGGGCTTGCTGCTGGT
>Ga0308172_1000776_pt1 | contig 31024 bp, 29 predicted proteins | sample PhyGR2_FD_202134 | JGI IMG/M metagenome (GOLD analysis project Ga0308172, IMG submission 202134) | Phyllosphere microbial communities from UC Gill Tract Community Farm, Albany, California, United States - DLSLSG.R2 | ecosystem: Host-associated > Plants > Phyllosphere > Unclassified | place: USA... | reverse complement strand
GCAAGGGCGAGAGCGGCTTCGACTTCCGCCAGGCCGACTCGGCTGCCAAGACCTTCAACACCCTGTACTACACCGCCGCGCTGCACACCGGCGTGCTGGTGACCCCGCCGTTCGTGGCATCAGCCCTCAAGGGCTGATGGCAAGGTGTGCCGACCAACGGTCGGCACCTACCAATAAAAAACCCGCGCTGGCGACAGCGCGGGTTTTTTGCTTTGCGGTAGTGCCGGCCGCTGGCCGGCAACCCCATGAACGACCGTTCGGTCAGATCGCCCAGATACCGGCAATCACCGCCACCACCAGGCCCCACTTGATGACCTGGTAGGCCACCACGCTGCGCTCGCGCAGGGCCTTGGCCTTCAGGCGCACCTTGTACACGCCACCGAAGGCCTTGTTGACGCCACCGGTCGGGTCACCTGGCAGGTTCGGCGAGGCACCGCCGGCCAGCAGCGTGGACGCGACCGCGCGGTTGAACAGGCCCGGCAGGCCGAAGCGCAGCGGACGGGCGATATCGCAGAACAGGATCACGCGATCCTGGTCGGTCTCGTTGTGCGCGTGGTGGATGTAGGTTTCATCGAACATCATCCACTCGCCGTCGCGCCAGCTCTTCTTCACCCCGTCCACCACGATGTAGCAGCCATCGTCGTTGGGCGTGCTCAGGCCCAGGTGCAGGCGCAGCGAACCGGCGAACGGATCACGGTGCGGGCGCAGCTCACTGCCCGGCGGCAACTGCGCGAACATCGCCGCGCGCACATCGGGAATCGATTCGATCAGCGCCACGGTCTTCGGGCACATGGCCTTGGCCGACGGATGCGACGGGCCGTACCACTTCAGGTAGAAGCGCTTCCAGCCACGGCGGAAGAACGAATTGAAGCCGGCATCGTTGTAGCTGCTGGAGGCGGCGATCTTCTGCGCGTCACGCAGGGCCAGCGCTTCGTCGCGGATCACCTGCCAGTTCTGCCGCAGCGGCTCCAGCTGGGGGAGCTCCTTGCCCGGGTCCAGGAACGGCGTGGTGGGCACCTTCGAGAACAGGTACATGATCACGTTGATCGGGGCCATGAAGCTGGAGTGGTCCAGCAACTGGCGCGACCAGCGCGCGCGGACCTTGCCGCGGTAATGGATGTACAGCACGCAGGCCACGAACAGCGCTGCCAGGACAATCTTGATGATCAAAGCACTTTCCTCCAGCGGGCGCCGGACAGGGAAACGAACGATGCGGCCGCGCGGCCTGCACCAGGTGGGGACGCGGCAGGGGACGGTGACGTGCCGGGTGGGGGCGGCCGCCGATGTCGCGGGTTAACAGCTTATGGTCGGCAGCCAATGCCCCCGGGTCAAGTTACCCAAGCACCCTGTTCAGCATCACGTAGCTGAACAACCGACCTACACTGGTACGGATGCCCGCCTTCCACCACGCCCCCTACCCCGCCCTCAGCGCCCGCTATGCGGACTTCTTCCCGGGCCAGCCAGCGGCCACGCCACGCAGCGAGGCCTTCCATTGGGCTGGGGGAACTCTGCGCCTGGACCGCCACGGCCCGGCCGATGCCGGCGCGACCGTGGTGCTGGTGCATGGCGCCGGCGGATATGGCCGCATGTTGGCCCCACTGGCCGCCGGCCTGGCCGCGGCTGGGCATGAAGTCCTGGCGCCGGACCTGCCCGGCTATGGCTTGAGCCCAGCGGCCTGGCAAGCCGTCGATTACGGCACGTGGAAGCAGGCCCTGCTGGCCTTGATCGAGACCGAGTACCAGCGCCGGCCGCGCGCGATCGTGCTGCTGGGTGCCAGCATCGGCGGCTACCTGGCCTATCTGGTGGCGGCCGAATCGCCGCGGGTGCAGGGTCTGGTGGCCACCACCCTGGCTGACCCGCGCGACCCCGACGTGCAGGCCGCCCTGGTGCGCCAGCCGTGGATGCGCGCCCTGCTGCCCACGCTGCGCCCTACCAGCCGCCTCACCCGCGGCCTGCGCGTGCCGGTGCGCTGGTTCACCCACATGCAGCGCATGTCGCGCGACCCGGTCCTGACCGCGCTGGTCTGCGCCGACCCGCTGGGCGGCGGCAACCGCGTGCCGCTGGGCCTGCTGGCGTCCCTGTTCGACACCGCCCCGGCGCTGGAACCCGAGCAGTTCCAGCGCTGCCCGGTGCTGATGGTGCACCCGGCCTGCGACGACTGGACCCCGGTGGCGATCAGCGACCGCTTCTTCCAGCGGCTGGCCGCGCCCAAGCAGCGGGTACTGCTGGACGAATGCGGCCACTTCCCCATCGAGCAGCCCGGCCTGGACCAGCTGCGCGACGCATTGCTGCCATTCGTGCAGCGCATTGCGGGGCAATTTGCTGGCAAGCCATTGATTGAAAAGGCCCGAAGCGCTAAGTGAGACGATATTGTCCGATCAGGCGCGACGAACTGTTCCAGCCACGGCCCCGACATTTCTCCGACAAAACGTGGATTAGCGAACTAGGCGGTACTAAAATTCACTTAACGAAAGTTTAGCTACCTCCCCTCCAGTCGTACCGGTTCGCTTGACGCTGCAGCGCCACCCACCGGGTCGTCGTCCGAGACCCCGCCATGACTTCCTCTGTTTCCCCCTCCCCGTCCTGCGGCGATGATGCCGTGGCCCCGCTGCTGCTCAAGCGCGGTGATCGCTTCCTCGCCCCCGATGTCTACCGCACCTGCCTGGACGGCCGTCCGGCGGTGGTGAAGGACTACTCGCGCTACCGCGGCACCCCGGTTTCGCTGATCGCCCGCCTGATGGTGCGCCGCGAAGCGCGCATCCTGCAGCGCCTGGGTGGCTGGAAGCATGCCCCGGCCCTGCTTGGCACCCTCGGCGGCCTCGCCCTGGGCATGGAATTCATTCCGGGCCAGACACTCAGCACCGCGCAGGCGGTGGGCAATGAAGTGTTCGACCAGCTGCAGCACGCGCTCAGCCGCCTGCACGCGGCCGGCATCACCCACAACGACCTGCACGGCACCAACGTGGTGGTGAGCGGTGGCGTGCCGGTACTGCTGGATTTCACCTCGGCCTGGCGCGCCCCGCGCTGGCTGCGCCGCAATCCGCTCAGCCGGCAGATGCGCCGCAGTGACATGAAGAACCTGCTGAAGATCCGCCAGCGCGTGACCGGCCAGGCGCCGAGCGCCGCGCAGGCGGCGCTGGTGGCCGACCCGGGCTGGGTCGCCGCCGTGCGCCAGGGCTGGAAGCGGTTCTACAAGTGGGCGAAGCGGTAGAGTCGACCGTTGGTCGACTGCCCTTCCACCCGCACCCGAAATGCCCGCGCTGCGCGCGGTAGAGTCGACCGTTGGTCGACTGCCCTTCCATCCACGCCCGAAATGCCCGCGCTGGGCGCGGTAGTCGACCAACGGTCGACTCTACCCAGCTGGCGCGCTTACAGCGCGTCCGCGTCCAGCTCGCCGGTACGAATACGCACCACGCTGCCCAGGTCGTACACGAACACCTTGCCGTCGCCGATCTTGCCGGTGCCCGCCGCCTTCACGATCGCCTCGACCACCAGCTCCACCTGGTCATCGGTCACCGCCACTTCCAGCTTCACCTTCGGCAGGAAGTCGACCACGTACTCGGCGCCACGGTACAGCTCGGTATGGCCCTTCTGCCGGCCGAAGCCCTTCACCTCGGTCACCGTGATACCGGTAACCCCGCGCTCGGCCAGCGCTTCGCGCACGTCGTCGAGCTTGAACGGCTTGATCACCGCCATGACCATCTTCATCGTCAATCTCCTGTATTCCGGCGTGGAGGATAGCGCCTGAACGCAGCCGGCGCGAAACCGCCGCCGCCTGTGCGGCCGCGCGGGCCGGCAGTATCCTTATGCGCGAACGGCCTGCCAGGCCACGGAGTCCCCCATGATCGACCTGAACCACCTCGATGACCTTGCCCGCCGCCTGAGCGACCTGGTCCCGCCGGGCCTGCGCGAATCGCGCGAGGAACTGCAGGCCACCTTCAAGACCGCGCTGCAGGCCGGCCTGGCCAAGCTCGACCTGGTGACGCGCGAGGAGTTCGAAGTGCAGCGTGCCGTGCTGCTGAAGACGCGCGAGAAGCTGGACGCGCTGGAAGCGACTGTTCGTGAGATTGAAGGGCGGGATTCAACCCAGGCCTGAGCGCTGCCCCCAGTAGATGTGACAGGGATGCGACCTCCGGCCATAGCAGAGGTCGCGCCCATAGCAGTGACTAGCCAGTGCGGGTAATCAGCGGACACCCAAGTTCTGATGCGTCACCTGACAGAAAGCCTCGCGTCCAGAACTTCATCTTCCCGGCGTCCAAGGCTACCGTCCCGTCTTCGGCCAAGGCCCCAACCACGTTACCCTCGCTGCCCAGCGCCACGGTGCACTTCCCAATACGCCCGTCCGCTCGGATAAGCATGTGGTTGGGTTTGGCCGCATAGCACACGTGACTGACACGGAGACCCGACTCCTTCAGTGACTGGAACGCCGGGTTCGAATCTGAAAGCCCTGACACTGAAACCTGGCTTTCAAACTCAGCTTCCACTCCATTCTCGACAAAGAAGCCCTCAGCCTCAAAGTGCGCCTGCAGGAGCTTGGATATCCGGACCGCCTCGGCGTGCGTAATCATCTGCAGAGACTCGCCCTTCCCGCCAAGATTGGATATGTCGCGCAGAAACACCGTGAAGCGTGCATCTCCCTTGAAATCACCACACAGCCGGCGCGAAAGCCGCATCAGGCTCTCTTCATTGCCCGGCATGATGTGCAACCGCATCATCACCGTGAAGTTGAAGCTGGAGGCCTTCATGGCAAGCAGGTTCTCGTAGATCCGATGAAACGTACCAGCCCCAGAGGCATACCGTCGCGTCAGATCGTGAGCATCTGAATCGCCATCCAGCGATATCTGGAAGAAGTTCACGCCAAGTGCTACCAGTTCACTGAACAACGGCGGAGTCAGCTCAAAACCGTTCGTGGTCATGCTGCAATCCAGCATCTCGAGAGCCCCAGAGGAAGAATGCGCGTGGAAGTCCCGAGACAATTCCAGGACAACACCCTTCGCTAGAAGTGGCTCACCGCCAAACCATTCCACACGCAGCTCTTTCAGCCCATGCTGTTCCACACGCCTGCGCACCAGCGCCTTGATTCCGGCAATGGTTGGCGCACGCATTCGACCGATCTCGAAATCCTCGTAGCAGTAGACACACCGGAAATTGCACTTCTCGGTTGGCATGATCGTCAGCTCCAACCGCCTGTTCAATCGTTCCTGAAAGTTCTCCACCTACCTCTCCTTGTAGTTGCTACCCCACCCTGATCACACGCACCCCCTCCGGTAGAGTGGAAACCCGGTGCGTCACAATGATCCTCGTCATCTGCAGTCCCAAAAGGACACTCATGATCTGCTGCTCCGCCTCGTAGTCGAGCTGGCTCAGCGTTTCGTCCAGAACCAAGACTCTCGGCGCTCGATAGAGCGCGCGCGCCAATAGAAGGCGCTTCTGCTGGCCACCGGACAGCAACCGCCCTTCATCCCCAACCTGGGTCGCAAGCGCCATCGGCTGGGACGATGCAAAGTTGTCGAGGCCCGCAGCAGCGAGGCAATGCCACACGCGCGGGATATCAGCCACCTCCCCAAGCGTGATGTTCTCAAGCACAGTCCCTGACAGCAGCGTGTCCTGCTGGAGGACCGTTCCAATCTGGCGGCGCAGGAGGGGCAAGTGACGGGTCTTCACATCACAACCGTCCACTTCAAGCACGCCAGCTGTCGGCGCCACCAAGCCAGCCAGGATGCTCAACAGTGTTGACTTACCCACACCCGACGGACCAACGATGGCTACCATCTCACCCGGCCGAATGGTGAGGCTTACATCCTTGAGCACCCAGGGATCATCGACGGAGTAACGAAAGTGGATCCCACGACAGACAACGGACGGCGCAGGACCTCTGTCGCCCGCTCCGGCCCAGTCCGCACACTCCTCTGCAGGCTCGGAGAGCACCTCCGAAATTCTCTGCAGATGCACCCGCGCCATCTTTACGTCCATCACTTTCGGTACGAGCGCACTAGCACGCTGGCAGATCATTTCGACATAGATGGTCACGGCGACAAGAGCACCGACGGATAGAGCTCCGCTATCAACCGCCAACACGCCTGTGTAGACCACGAGGACTCTCAACAGGCCGAGAATCACGTCGCTTCCAGACTGCGAAAAGATAGCCATGCGCTGAAGAGAAATACTCGCTCTGATAAGTGACGAGTTGCCCCTGCGAAACCGGTCACCCCTGAGCCGCTCCATTCCGTTCAGCTTGACCGTCTGTGCTGCACGCACGGTCTCGATCACCTCACGGTCCTGCGATGCGAGCCTGTTTGCGAGCACGTTGCACGCGACGCCTACTCGACCTGACATGGATACCCGAACGGCCATGCACAAAGCCGCTCCAGAAGCGGCCATCCCTGCAAGCGGGAGGCTATAGGTACAGCACGCCGCCAGCAGGATGAACAGCGCAAGCGCATCGACCGCGCACTCCACGATCCGGGACGATGCAAGCTCCTGAACTTCGTGCACCGATCCCAGCCGCGAGATGACATCTGCTGCATGCCTGCGCAGGAAGTACGACGGAGGAAGCTCCAGTACCCGACCGAACACACTGTTCGACAGCCCGCCAACAATCGAAGCCCCCAGGTCTACAGTGAGCAGACCGCGGATGGAAGTAGCCCATACCCTCGCAATCGCAATGAAAGCGAATATGAGCAACAGGCCTTCCGCACTGAATACTCCAGCGCCCCCTAGACCATCTACCGCGGACTGGATATACAAAGGCGCTGCGACCGTAAGCAGCTCCGCCACTAAAGCTAGAAGCAGTATCGGGAGATACCGGAGCCTGCGTGGGCGCATCTGCGACGTCAGTGCCGACCAGGGGCTTGGCTCCACCGGCATGTCTTCACACTGTCTGCTACCGCCAGTAAACCGAAGTAGTGCACCAGAGAATCGCTTCTCCAGTTCTGCGCAGGAAAGAACCAGCTCACCGACAGCCGGGTCGAGCACAAGAAACTGCTCGGCTCCACATCGCTCGACGACCACGAAATGGCAGTCATCAACCAGAATAACGCAGGTCGCATCAAGCCTCCGAAGGGCAGATGCGGTTCCGGCAAACACGCGGTGCTGCAAGCCAAGGTCGCGGGCGATCTCAGAGAGACGTGCAACCGTCGTACCTCGAAGTGAAACCGGGTATCGACGCCGCAGCCAGCGCAGGGTTACCCGCCGGTCGTATCTGGCAGCGATCATCGCCAAGCACGCCAAACCACACTCCGTTGACTCGGATTGAAGGACGACGTCTCGACTCCGAAGCATCCAGCGATTCCACAGCCCAAGCACCATGCTCTTCTCCTGGACACGCGGTCATCGCTGGCGAAACGCCAGGGCGGGATCAACCTTGGCCGCGCCCAAAGCGGGAATCAGAGCGGCGATCTGGCAACTCAGCAACGTCAGTCCCGCACCCAGCGCCACCGAAGCGGCGCTTACTGCAGCCATCTCCAGTTGGAGCGCAAGAAGACGGTTCGCCGCTACGGCCAACCCTACACCCAGGATCACGCCAAGCCCGGCAACAACGGCACTCTCCACGGCGAAGAGGGCCACCACGTCACGTCGGGATGCCCCAAGCGCGCGCCGGATGGCAATCGACCGGTGTCTGGCAGAGACCCAGTAATGACTCATTCCGAACACCCCGAGCGCTGACGAAGCGGTCACGACGAAAACCACTGCCAGCAACACACTTGACCTGGATGCGTCCTTGGCGAAGTGCGCTGTCCTGAGCTCGGCCACGGAGCGAACGGGCTCCTGTACAAAGCCCGGCATGGACGAGGACAGGGCGCGAGTCACGACCCGCTTCGCCTCCAGATCAAATGGCACGTTTCGACGGACGGCATACAGCCCCCCGATACTCTGGGCATCGATCTTCACTTCCGAGATCACGGCCTCGTAGTCGCTGGCATCACCGGTGGATGCGCTCCTGAAGTCTGCCGTGATACCCACGACTCGCAGGGTCAGCGGATAGCTGCCCCACACCTCGGTATGGAACATCTTTCCCAAAGCGTCGCCCGCAGGGAAAAGGCGCTTGGCGAGACTCCGGGTGACGACCGCAGGTACGGCCAACGTGCTGTTGGGCTCAAGTGCGTCCTCGACGGAGGGTGCCTGCAAGCTATCCAGCGCAACGCCCTGGACAACTGACGTACCCAGTACGCTCGCGAGCTGCTCGCTTCCAAAGTAGATATACGGGTGCCCTGACGCATCGCGGTTGGACTTCTCCAGCCGCACCGCCCCACGCTCCACCGCGAAAGGGACCGGGCCGATTGCTGCGGCGCTGATACCTGGTACGTCCCGCAGTGCACGCAGCCCAGCGCCCGAACTGGTTGCGGCATCTTCGAAGCCGATGACGCCTATGTTCTGCACCACGGCGATACGGGCCTCGCTCAGGCCGGACTCGGCATCGATGCGCTCCGAAGCTTCCAGAACAATCGTGGATATGTTTGCAAGCACCGCCATGGAAACTGATATCTGAAGCACCATGAGGCCAACGACCGTGAGGTGCTTCGACACCGTTTTCAGCGTCGTCATCATCGCGTGAACCACCGTCATGGCACTTCCCCCATGCGCAACGATACGAACCGCTGACTGGCTCTCCACAGCGGAATCGACGCCGACAGAAGTGCAGACATCGCCGCGATCAGGGGGCACAGGGCCACGTACCACCACGCAATGGAAAGGTGCGATGCATACGCACTGGAGAGACCCTGCACGACCCGAAATCCGAGGAGGACCATTGGAATGGAGACGAGTCCTCCAGCGGCCCCCAGCACGGCTGAATGAACGGCGAGCTGCCTGACGATGTCTCCACGGGTTGCGCCAAGCGACCGGCGAATGGCGATCTCCCTGGACTGCCCTACGAAGCCAGCCAGGAAGAGCCCGGCGGCATTCACGAGGCAGATGACCAGGACACCGGCTGCGAACCACAGCTGTGTACTGACTTCATCGGGAAGTACGTCATTGATCGCCAGCCACTCTTTGAGCGGTGCCACGCGGGAGAACACCTCAGTGGCTCTGCCTGAATCGACCTGCGCGAGCCCATAGCGGTGCAGCGCACTGGTGAATGCGCCGAGCGCGTGCGTGTCGTTCAGCTGGACCCATAGCTGCAGCCAAGCGCACGATGCGCTCTCCGGATCCTCAGGGACGCCGTCGCGACAGGACATCGCGCCCATGCCGTAGTCCTTTGGCAGCGCACGCCATGCCGCCAGCGGGATGTAGAGACGTTCGCTCTCCGCGTAGGCACCGCCTCGAAGATCGTGGAATCGTGGAATGGGATTCCAGTCCTCCACCACGCCGACGATGGCGAAGCTCCGAGTGGCCAGCTCGATCTGTCTTCCCACCGCAGACTCCGATCCGAACAGCTCCCTCGAGAGTGATCGCGAGATCACTGCAACGCGCGCTCCATTCTGGTCATCATCGGATCGCCAGAAGGCCCCGGAGAGCAGTTTCAGGTCGAGCAGGGAATGCGCACCTGACGTAAAACCTCGAACGGCAATCATGCCGAGCGGCCGATCCGTTCCCATGGGCCTGTAGGGAAGCCAGGATGACGACGTTGCTACGCTCGGGACGCCGGTGAGGCGGGTAATTTCCTGCACATCGTGCAGCGACAGCACAGACAGCGGCCGGGCAGAGCTGGATCGGGCGGCATCATCCCGCAGATCAAGCTCCACGTGATAGAGAGACTGGCTGATGCTGGGTGCAGGATCGCCCCCGAGGCCGATCCGGATCAGCAGCATCGTGGCAAACGCGCTTATGCCTGTCGCTACGGCGAGCACGATCAGGACGCTGAGAAGTTTCGACCTATGGATGCCGGACAGTGCGAGTTCCAACGCGTATCGCATGCGTTTCTCTCCTTCGTATGCTGAAAGAGATGCGCCGCCGCAAGGGCGGCACATCAAGTGCAAGTCTCAGGAGGACTTGCATGCACAGCCGGAAACGCAGTTCCCGCTGTTTACCTTGCAGACCGCGCCGGAAGCCTGGACGCCCCCGGCGCCCAGCATTTCCAGAGCGCGCGGATCACGTACTTCGCAAAGGCCGTTCTCGTCATAGACGAACGGGTGATTGGTTTCAGCGGTCTGTCTGATCTCTTTCATAACCTCTCCTTGGCGCTGCGATGTACCCCGACGAGCCCAGTGGTTCGTGGGGATCTGCCGATGTACGGCAAACTCGATGCCCGCAGCCTCATGCGGGTCGAGTTCGTTTCTTCCACTCCGCTCTGTGCACTGCCAATAGATTCTGGCTATCGAGGGCGCCCGCGTCTGACGCAATCATTGGAATCAGTTGATGCGCCGACGTTTCCTCATCTGCGTGGTGAGCTGGCAGTCTCTGCTTTTTTGCGTGCCCATGAGACGCACACAATGTCGATAACGTCACGCAGGAAGCGGACTGACCCGAGAGCGACCTGTGCCCCACAGCAAGCAGCACGACCCACATCGCCTTTCTCCGTGATAGTTTCGGAGTGCCCACGCCGGGTACCGGACGCCCCTCGATCCCGACAGGAGTCACGATCATGCTTCGATGTTCCGCTCTGCTGTTCGCGCTGGCCCTGCCCGGCACTGCGCTGGCCGCCGACGGCCTGGACCCGGCAGGCACCGAACGTTGCGTGGCCTGGATGAAGGAACGTCCTTCCAGCGCACCGGCCGAGGTCCGCACCGTCGCGCCGGATACGCTCTGTGCCGACTTCACCAGCAGCCTGACCAAGGAAAGCCGCGATGCGTTCCTCACGCAGATGTCGGCCATTCCTGCAGGCGTCACGCCACAGGTGATCGTGCGCTCGATGGGCGGCGACGTGGAACTGGGCATGGACATCGGCGATGCCATCCTCGACCGCAAGGCCAGTGTCCACGCGTACCAGTTGTGCGTGTCGTCCTGCGCCAACTATCTGTTCCTGTCCGCACCCACGCGCCACGTCATGCCCGACAGCGTCGTGCTGTTCCATGGCGGCGTGGTGCCACGCATGACGAAACTGCCCGACCTCACCGCCGAAGGCCGGCAACGCCTGCAGGCCAGCATCGAACGCCAGGACGGGTTCCTGCGCCGCGCGGCGGTGTATCCGCCGTTGTTCGAGTGGATGGACCGGCTCAACGAGCCCGACGCCAACCTCATGCACCACTGCCCCGCAGACCGCACGATCACATTGATCCAGCTTTCAGATGCCGTGCTGGCAGGCATCGGCGCACCCGTGGCGAGCAACGAGGGCCCGCGCAACCAGGAGGCGGTGGATGCGCTGGTCGCGCGCTATGGCCCGGCGATGGCGGTCTGTTACTGGGACCAGCCGTTAAAGCGCTGACCTGCTCACCCTGAGCTGGGCCACGCTCAACGGCAGTAGTACGGCGTTGCCACGAAATGCAGCACCTTCGACGGCGATGCAGCAATCGTTGCGGCATCGCCGAACGTTGCATAGTTGATCGTGCGTCGCAGCGTCGCGCTGGGGGCAATGCGATGCTCACCGCAGCCGCCGGGGCAATACACGCTGGAGAAACTGCTGCTTGGCGCCAGCGCCTGTGCATCGACCTGCAGGTAGGTCGATTCCTGCGACACGGCAAAACCGCCGATGTCATTTGGCCAGTTCTCGGCAGAGACGCACATCGCGCGCGTGTCCAGGGAGCTCAAGGTGATCTCGAATCGGCGCGCGTCAGCGTTATCGACTATATCCAGCCGGAATTTTTCCGCCGGCGGACGCTGGAAGGGGGTTGCGCAGGATGCCAGCAACGCCGCCAGTCCCAGCAACATGCAGCGCTGGGCTGCGGTTGGGGTGACACCCAGGAAAATGCGTCCTCGTGGCCATGCCATACAAAAATCCCTCCCTTCCCCAGCGGCGCGCAACGTTAGTCCTGTGCTCAGTCGCACAGCCGGGTAAACGAATCCAAATCGCCGCCCCGGCCGGCGAATACCGACGAGAACTGGGACTGCACGTCCTTTTCCAGAATCTCCAGCACCGCAGGCGACAGACTGGAGGCGTAGCGACGCGCATCCGCAGCAAATGTACCGGAAAGAGCGGGATCTTCGATTCCCATCTGCATGAGCCTGGAAATCCGGTAGGCCAGTGCAGGCTCGATCGGCAGCGTCATCGTCGCATGCGGGTGTGCGTTGAGTCGGCCGGCAGCGGCGCGCACCATCAACCAACTGCCCCTGGCAATGCCCGCGTCGATCAGGATGCGGGCCTGCGCGGTGTAGGCGCCTGCAAACCGCGCGTAGTCCGGCGTTCCCTGCGCGGGTTCCGCCCAAGGCAGTGCGACGAAGCAGGCAGCGGCACGCGCGTCGCCGGCCGCTGCATTGTCCAACGCCAGCAGGTACACCTGCAGTGCCGCCTTGTCAGGCGCCACGCTCTGCTCCCAAGGCGCGCATTCTGCGCGGCGCGCATCGAGCATGCGCACGTTCTCAAGAAAGCGCGTGCGCAGCGTCTCCGGCATCCCCGCCGCCCGCGCCCGCAGGGATGACGTTGCATCGGGATCGATTCCATCGCTTCCCAGAAACGATTCGAACTGGCGCCTGGCAAGGCAGTGGCGCACATAGCGATAGGCGGAAGCGGACGAGGCCTGCTCGGCCGGTGGAACGCCCAGCAGCAGCTCAGCAGTGGTGTCGCGCGCGGGTTCGTTGATGGTCGTGGTGGCAGCGGCGAGGTTGCCCGCACCGGACAGGCCCACGAGTACCCAGCCCATCGCAATCGTCTTGACGCGCATTCCGGCTCCTTGCCAATCTTGGTCGGGCACGTCCGCAACAGCAGCGGCATAGCTTCCAGCCCGAGCTGCTGCAACTCTACCCTGAAGCCGACCGCCGCCGCCCGGAAAAACCCTAGACCGCGCGCCAGCAAAGCCCGATGGCCGCGCGCCATCCACGGGCGGCACCATCAAGCGCCCCTTCGCAGGAAACCACACATGAGCCTGGCGCTGGTCTACAGCCGTGCCCGCGCCGGGGTCGATGCCCCGCTGGTGCGGGTGGAAGTGCATCTGTCCGGCGGCCTGCCGGTCACCCAGATCGTCGGCCTGGCCGAGGCCAGCGTGCGCGAATCACGCGAGCGCGTGCGTGCCGCCCTGCTCTGCGCGCGCTTCGATTTTCCGCAGCGGCGCATCACCTTGAACCTGGCCCCGGCCGACCTGCCCAAGGAAGGCGGGCGCTACGACCTGGCCATCGCGCTGGGCATCCTCGCTGCCAGCGGCCAGGTCGAACCGCAGTCGCTGCTGCCCTACGAGTTTCTCGGGGAGCTGGGCCTGACGGGCGAACTGCGGCCCGTCAGCGGCGCGCTGCCGGCCGCGATTGCCGCCGCCGAGGCCGGGCGCATCCTGGTGGTGCCGCCGGGCAATGCTGCCGAGGCTGCGCTGGCCGAGCATGCGGATGTACGCGTGGCCCGCACCCTGCTGGAGTGCTGCGCCGGGCTGGGCAATCCGCGCCTGCTGCCGCCGGTGGAGCGCGTGGACACCACACCGCTGCCCCTGCCCGATCTGGCCGACGTGCGCGGGCAGGCACATGCGCGGCGCGCATTGGAAGTGGCCGCCGCCGGGGGCCATCACCTGCTGCTGATCGGCAGCCCCGGCTGCGGCAAGACCCTGCTGGCCTCGCGCCTGCCCAGCCTGCTGCCGGACACCGAAGAAGACGAAGCACTGCAGCTGGCCGCGATTGCCTCGGTGAGTGGCGAAGGGCTGGACCCGCGGCGCTGGCGGCAGCGCCCCTTCAGGGCACCCCACCACAGTGCGAGTGCGGCGGCATTGGTGGGTGGTGGCAATCCCCCCTGCCCCGGCGAGATTTCGCTGGCGCACCACGGGGTGCTGTTCCTGGACGAGCTGCCGGAATGGAACCGCAGCGCACTGGAGACGCTGCGTGAGCCCTTGGAATCCGGGCATATCCGCATCGCGCGTGCGGCGCGCAGCGTGCAGTACCCGGCGCGCTTCCAGCTGGTGGCGGCGATGAACCCCTGCCCATGTGGGTGGGCAGGCGACCGCAGTAACCGTTGCCTGTGTACGGATGAGCGCATCACCCGCTACCGCGCGCGGGTGTCAGGGCCACTGCTGGACCGGATCGACCTGCATATCAGCGTGGCACGTATGGATGCGGTGGAACTGCGGGAGAGCACACCGCTGGGCGAGCCGAGTGCAGTGGTGCGCGCACGGGTGGAGGCGGCGCATGCACGACAGCGCGCGCGGGGTGGGTTGAATGCGCATCTGCCACCGGCGGCGCTGAGGGCGTGTACGCGGTTGAGCGAGGGTGATCAGGATCTGCTGGAACAGGCGATTGAACGCTTGCAGCTCTCAGCGAGGGCGATGCACCGGATTCTGCGGGTGGCACGCACGATTGCGGATCTGGAGGCGTGCGAGGGGATCGGGACGGCACACCTCGCGGAGGCGATCGGGTATCGGCAGTTAGATCGGGGGAAGGTGGGGACCTGAAGGCGCTGCTCACTCTCGCTTCTGACCAAAGCCTTACCAACCCACCTCAGCCCGATGCAAACGGATTGATGTAACCGCGCCGCGCCGCCAGTGTCACCGCATGCGTCCGGTCATGGACGCCCAGCTTGCCGAAGATCGTCTTCAGGTGCGCCTTGATGGTTTCCACCGACAGGTGCAGTTGCAAAGCAATCTGCTTGTTCGCCAGCCCATCCGCCACCAGCTGGAGAATGGCGACTTCCTTCTCGGTCAGCGGATCATCCAATGCGTGCGCCGCCAGCTCGCAGGCAATCTCGGCAGACACCGCACGACGACCCGCATGCACCGCGCGAACCGCATCGACCAGTTCCGAGCGGATGCCGTTCTTCAGCAGGTACCCCATGGCACCCGCCCGAATGGCGCGGGCGGCGTTGGCATCGCCCGGGTAGGTCGTCAGGACAAGGATCCGGGCCTTGGGTGAGAGCCGGCGGATCTCGGCAATGGCTTCCACGCCGCCGACGCCCGGCATCTGCACGTCCATCAGCGTTACGTCGGGCAGCAGTTGCCGGTACATCGCGATGGCTTCCGCCCCATCCGACGCTTCGCCAACCACCTCCATGTCCGCTTGCCGGTTGAGCAGCATGCTGATGCCATCGCGCACCATCGCATGATCGTCAACGACGAGGACGCGTATGCGGGCAGGACTTTGGGGTGCGGCTTGCATCTGTAGCTCCTTACCGTCCGAAGCGTCCGAAGGGGCGCCGCTCGTCGCGCTTGTAGGCGATGGCGCCGGGCACTGAGAGTACGACTTCCGTGCCCCCGTCGGCGAGCGGCTCCACGCACAGGCGTGCACGCAGCTTCCGCGCACGCTCGGCCATGCCCACCAGGCCGAAGTGGCCGTCCCTGCCACCGCTGGCGGCGACGCCCGGCGCGATCCCCACCCCGTCATCGGCCAGCCGCAGGCCGAAACTCGAATCGAAGCGGATCTCCACCGTCACCCGTCCCGCTGCGGCGTGCTGGCGCATGTTGTGCAGCGCCTCGCCCGCGATGGCAGTGACCTCCTCCAGTGCCAGGGGATCCAGCCGGCGCGGCGAGCCATGGACCGCCATTGCCACCTCGACGGCGGGATCGAACGCCACCTGCGCGATCAGGTCGCACATCACCTGCTCGATGTTGCCCTCCTGCTGCGTCCGCAGCTTCCGCACCCGGTCGCGCCCCTCTGCGATCACCCGGTCGGCGGTATCGATCGCGGACACCAGCGATGCGCGTCCCGGATAACCGGGTGGCAGATCATCCGCCGCCAGCTGGAAGCGAAGGGTCAGCGCCTGGATGGCCTGCAGCAGCGTGTCGTGCAGTTCGCGCGCGATGCGTTCGCGCTCCTCGACGCGCTCGGCCATCCTCAACCTGACGCTGCGCGCGACGGCCCGCAGCCGCAGCGAGTAGGCCAACCACAGCAGCACCACCAGTGCGACGCCGCACAGCAGCCGGAAGGGCCAGCTCTGCACGAACGTCGGGCGGATCCCGATGTCGAGCCGCGCGCTCTGCTGGCTCCAGACGCCGTCGTTGTTGGTGGCCATCACCAGGAAGCGGTACTGCCCCGGCCCGAGGTTCGAGTACGAAACGGTACGCCGCGTGCCCGCGTCGACCCATTGCTCATCCACGCCGTCGAGCTTGTGCTTGAAGTGGACGCGCTGCGGCACGGTGAAACTCAGGCCGGCGTAGGTGATGTCGAGGGTGCGGGTGCCGGCCGCCAGTGTGAGCTTCGTCGGGTCGCGCCAGGTGCGCCCCCCGCTAGAAAGCGCACGGATGGTGACGGGCGGTGCGATCTTGTTCGACGGCAGATGCGCCGGATCGATGTAGGCAGCACCTTGCCGGTTGAGGAACCAGATCCGGCCATCGCCCGCCAGGACGCTCTGGGTGCCGGCGAATCCGCCTTTCTGGACGGTACTTGCCAGGCCGTCCAGCGCATCAAGCTTGGTATGGGGCAGCGGCGCTCGTGGATCGTCGAAGGCGCGATCAAAATCGACCGTGGCCACCTTGTACGCGCCCGTGCGGCTGAAAAGCCACGTTTCACCGTCCGGCGTCTGCTGCAGCGTCCGCACCCAGGTAATCCAGGGGAAGCGGCGCTCATCCAGCTGGCGCAGCCGGTCGCCTCGCATCCTCACCAGGCCGCTGCTGCCGCTCACGAACAGGTCCCGCGAGCCGGGAAGATTGCCGGGCAGGATCGCCCACGGCGTACCGATGCCGGTGGGGGCAAGCCGGATCGTCTTCAGGCGGTCCCCCTCCAGCACCGCAACGTCAGGCGGCACGATCAGCGCGAGGTTGCCGGCGGGCGTGGTGGTCAGGTCCCAGAGGTTGAGCTTGGCCAGCTCGCCCGACGCGCGGTGCCAGCCGTCCCCGTCGCGCCATATCAGCTGGCCGCTTGCGAGGCCGAGCCAGAGGCGTCCGCCCGCGTCCTCGGCGCAGGCAATCCTCCCCTCCTCGCCCGGGTAGCCAGGCCCGATCACCGCCTGCTGGCCGTGGAACAGCAGCGTCTGGCTGCGCTGCACCAGCCACACGCCACCGTCGCGTGCCGGGCACATCGACACCTCATCACTGTCGAGGGCACGGATCGGCGTGGGCTCCGCTCCCGGTGGCGCAAGGAACAGGGTTCTCCGGGTGGCGGCATACACGCTGCCATCGCGCGCCTTGGCCATCGTCAATCCAAAGGCGGGATCCGCCGGTATCGCGGCCTCCTGGATCGCACTCGCACGCCGGAACTGATCGATCCCGCTCTCGGTCGCGATCCAGACATTGCCCTCCCGGTCGACAAACGGCACGTAGCTGATGTCGGAGGTGAGGCCATTGATTTCCCGGAACGGATCCACGCTCCCGGCAGGCGTGGCACGCGGAGTGAAAGGATCCGCGATGTGGAATACGCCCACCGCGCCTGTCGTGCCCCACAGCCCGCCATCGTGGTCGAACGCGAAGGCGGCCCGCGAGGTACCCGGCAAGGCAGGAAAGACGATGCCCCCCTTCGCAGGGGCACCGTCAGGACCGAACAGCATCCGGGTGCCGGCCGCATCGGAGGTCCACAAGGTGCCTTTGCGGTCGAGGGCGATCTTGGGCCGCCCGGACAACCGCACGTCCATGATCTGGAACCGGTCTGCGCCGGGCGCCAGCAGGGCCAGCGCGCCACTCCCGCCGTCTTCCGCGCTCAGCGCGACCCATAGGCCACCATCCCGGGCCACGACCAGATCCATGATGTAGCCAGGGGGCAGCGCCAGCCTCTCATCCATGCGCTCCCAACCGGCGTCGCCCAGCCGTTGCAGCCGCTTGTCCAGGCCGAGCGAGGAGGCCCAGATCGCCCCGTCCGGCGTCTGCGCGAAGGCCGCCAGTCCTCGCGGAGGATCCGGCATGTGCATGTCCTGCAGGGCACCGTGCCGGTAGACCGCCACGCCACCGGTATCGCGCAGGCCCACCCACAGTTCGCCCTTCCTGTCGGTCATCAGCGCCGACGGCGATGCATGCCGTCGTCCCGAACCCTCGGGCCAGTCGATCTGCTCGAACGTCGCACCGTCGAACCGGTACAACGTGTCACCCGCGAACCACAGGTAGCCATCGGCCGTCTGCGCGATGCGCAGCACGCCATCCGGCGCACCATCATCGGCGGCCACGCGCACATGCTTGAACGGCGCAAACCCGGGCGGCGAGCGCTGGGCAAGGCAGGCCGAGGCGAAGAACAGCGCGCTGATGGCCAGCAGCAGCGACAGCGCCGTCGGAGCGGTTCGGGACCGGGTCATTGCACTGTCACCCATTTCGCCTTGCCGGCAGAGACAGCGGGTCTGTCAGTCTGGCCAGTATTGGAGATAACCAAGGTTTCGACAATCGGTCCGTCCGCCCTCCCCGGGCGAGTTCAGCGGTGCGGAGTGAAGTGCGTATCTGTCGGGCCGACACCGGTGATGTAGACCACCGCGGGGTCATCACGGGTCAGCGCGAAATGGGCATCATCGGCCGGCTCGGTGTAGAAGCTGCCGGCCGGCAGCTGTTTCAGGCGGTCCTCGGTCAACGCAGCCCCGTACCCGAAGTACCAGGTCCCGCTCACCACCACCGCGCTTCGCGCATCGCGGTGTGTGTGCGCCGCGATCCGGGTATGCGGCGGCACACGGATTTCGATGGCATACGGGCCGGGTTTGCTGGGGTCGCCCATCAGCACGGTGGTACGGATGCCGTCGACGCCGGAGGTGCCGGGCCCTGCGCCGCCCTTGCCGAGGCTGGCGATCTCGCCCGGTGTCAGCCGGGCTTGTCCGCTGCCAGCATCCGCATGCGCTGCCAGTGCGAAGGCAATGCCGCACAGCGCGGCAGCAATGGCACGCGCGTTCACTGCTTATCCCCCAGGAACGCGACGACACGGCTGACCGTGGCCGTGGGGTTCTCTTCCATGATCCAGTGCCCGGAGTCCGCGATGGTGCCTTCGGTTACGTCCGATGCCGCAGCACGCATCACCACGGCCATGGTCAGGCCGAACGACTTCTCGCCGCCCAGCGCCAGGACCGGCATGGACAGCCGATTGCCGGCCGCCAGCCACGCGCGGTTGTCGGCCGCATCCTGATCGAACGCAGCGAACTGCGCGAATCCCGAACGCATGGCGCCGGGGCGCGCGTAGAGGGCCGCGTAATACTGGCGCGAGCGTTCATCGAAGCGATCGGGATGCGCGGAAAATTCGTTCCAGAAGCGATCCAGGTAGATCCGCTCACGGCCAGCCACAAGCCGTTCCATGTCCGGGCCGCCAAACCGGAAGTGCCACAGCAGCGGCGTTTTCAGGATCTCGTCCCAGGGGCCCACGCCAGGCACCGGCGCATCGATCAGCACCAGCCGGCCGACCCGCTCCGGCTGCTGCGTGGCCAGCGCAAAGGCCACCATGTTGCCGATGTCGTGCGCGACGATGTCGTAGCGCTCAACGCCCAGCGAGGCGAGCAGCGCCTGCATGTCGTGCCCTTGGTTCATCTTGTCGTAGCCGCCGGCCGGGTGGGAGGAAAGCCCCACTCCCCGCAGGTCGGGCACGATGACCGTGTGCGTGTTTTCCAGTGCGGCAGCAAGGGGCGCCCACATATCGCCCGTCTCGCCGTAGCCGTGCAGCAGCAGGATGGCCGGCCCTTTTCCGCCCACGCGCACGTGCAGGTTCACGCCGTTCGCAGCCACGTCCTTGGCATGGAAGGTGTCAGGGAATGGGGGTACGTCGGCAAGCGCGGGGGCTGACAGGCAGAGCGCCGCGAGCAACAGGATGGATCTGAACATGAGGCCTCCTTCGAGCCGGAAAGGCTCTGCGACAGAGGCGACCAGTGTGGTGCTGGCCCGGGCGGGGCCCAATCCCAAGCAGAGTGTGGAGGGATACCCGAATGGGTAGGGGATTGGTTGGGCGGGGGGTTGTGGTGGGCTTTTCGGGGGTGCCGCTGGCGCATCAGGGAAGTGGCGTTGAGGCGTTGGACATCGGCGGAGCGGCTGCTATCGGCCAGAAGCGGACGCTCAACTCTGGAGGCAAGCCGACCGGGGGGCGGGCTCGGCTTGAATGAACTGTCAGGCCACAAGCTATGGGAACTTCACTTGCGACCCGTACACGACCTCACCAGCCTGGACTCGTAGCTCAACGTCCGCAAGGCGCTGATAGATCCTGCGCCAGTGCCGCACCCAATGCACCAATAGCGGCAGGCCGAACAGGACGTAGCTGACCGCCGCCAGGAAAATGGCCGCAGAAACCTCTCCAGGGCGTACCCAAAGCCATGCCGCGACCACGAAAGCGCTGAAGATGATTCCGCCGGCACCTGCGGCAAGAATTGATCGTAAACGCATGACCGATACGGCCTTGCGGACATCTGAGAGATCATCAAGCGAGATGCGATCAGAGCTGTCCATGCTGCTTGATTACCTGTTAGATGGACCCCGGAGTCCGGTTACACGATTTACTCACAAAGCACCGCATGGCGGGCTCTCCCCTTGGTACAGCGCGATCCCAGGTCGGCCGGGTCCGGCTGACAAGCCAGCGTACAACCAGACCCAGCAGGCTCGATGGACAAGCTTGGGCTTGGCCAAAGCTTCGATCGAAGAGCCGTCAGCCCCCTCCCTACCTCAATGCACCGGGCCCAGAGTGCCGGGCATGCCCTTGCGCAGCACCGACAGATACCGCAGATACTTGCCAACAAAAACGCCGGTGAACCCACCGGACAACAGCAGATAAGCAGCACTGAAGCTGCCGTTGGCACTCAGCGCAGGCGACACCGCAAGCGCCACTTCGAACCCGTACTTCACCAGGAACGTGACCAGCAGCAGCGGCAGCAAGCTGTAGTCCGCACTGCGCCACAACCGGCCTGTCGCCTCATTCACCGTCAGCGTCGCGCGGCGCAGCAGCACCCAGCCAATCATCGCACCCGCACAGATGCCGGCCAGCCACTCGCTCCACGCCACCAGCGAACCGCCGTAGCGGTGGCTGATCGACCAGATGCCCCACACAGTGAACAGCGCCGGCACGATCGCCAGCCGCCGCAGCGAGGTCTGTCCTGGCCGCATGGCCGCAACGCCGCGGGTGATGAGGTACGCCAGGATCACCCAGACCCAGATCGGGGTGTGCGCAAGGATGGGCTGCAGCAGGGTCACGGGAGGTCCTTTCAGTGAGTGCCCGCACGGAGGGCGGTGGGTGGCGCTCACTATTGACGGACCGGACCCGCTGAACAAGTGACAGGTGTCAGCGACTGCTTCCTGGCCGGCGGTCGACGTCCTGCATGCCCATGCTGATCGCAGCTACCGCGCCTGAAGCTCTCCCAGGTCCAGATGCCTGGCATATGAGCGCTGGCTGCTGATCTGAAACACGCTGGTCTCGAATCTTTGGCCGTCCCTGCACTGGACGATGAAGTGGTAACCCTTGGGCTCGGGACCGGCTACGACCATCATGGGAACCGAGAACACGCGCCCGACGGGTTTCGACGAAACCACGTTGCCGCCCTCCCCGAGCATGCTCAGCTCGCAACCGAGCGCGCCATCATCACTCTGGCCTGTCGGCACGCTTCCCGAAACGCGCACGACCATATCGCCGCCGAAGGTTGCGCAACCAGAGAGCACAGCCAAACCCGCAATGGTAGCCATCGCATACTTCACTGTCGGCACTCCTGTTTGCCTGCAATGCATGTGTTGAATGCATCCGCGTTTGCATCTGCAGATGCGGCATCACGTCCGGATCTGTTTCCCCGGGCGGGGCCATTGCTCATGCACCCCGCAACATAGGCTATTGGAATCAGCGCTTCAAGGCATTACCCAGCGCCTCACCCAGCGCCCCCACCTTGTCCCCATACGGCGCACGCAGCCGCAGGTTCGACGCCCCATCCTTGGCCTGCACCACCACCGCCTTGCGATGGCTGAACTGAAGGAAGCCATGCACGCCGTGGTAAGCGCCCATGCCCGACGCGCCCACGCCACCAAACGGCAGTTCTTCCACTGACGCATGGGTCATCACATCGTTGATGACCAGCGCACCGGACGTGGTCTGCTGGGTGAATGCCGCCTGCCCTTCCGCGGTGTTGCCGAAGTAATAGGCCGCCAACGGGCGCGGGTGCGCGTTGATGTAGGCAATCGGCTCTGCGGCAGCAGCGTAGGACATGACGGGCAACAGCGGCCCGAAGATCTCTTCCTGCATGATGTCCATGTCGTCAGTGGCGTTCCAGCCAAAAGCGGTCACTCAGACGCTTGAATTAAGCAGCGCCGCGAAGCTGCATCGGTTTGACTGAATTGTTAGAGCTCACTGGCCTTACTGGCCGGCCAATTAATGTTTCGAAGATTTGATACTTCTTCTCTGAATTTGTCACCGTAGGATGATCCAACCGCACTCCGCTCCTCATCTACGGCAATTTGAGCAAGAATATTTCTCCGAAATTCCTCTGATTGACCCGCTAAGAGGCGCTCGACCATTGCTCTGGCCGCTTGCCCTCTTGGCATGCCAAGAGGTCTATTTCTAGCCCTCTGTTCCGCCCCAGAATAGTCATCCAAAGCCTCTTTTCGAAATGCTTCGAGCCTAGCACCAACACGAGAAACCTCTACTTGAAAGAAGCGCATATCACTAGGCCTCAGCTCTTTTAATGCGGCCATTTTCATCTCCCTCCTTAAACAGTCCTCGGGAGATACAGAAAGCACTCTCTTTGCAAAATCAACTTTTGTTCCTGAATCATCACCAGTTTGATCAATGGGCAGAAGTAATCCAGAGCATTCTGCTCCGACGCGAAGAGTGTAAGTGCTAACTGACGACGCTCGGATCTTCTTGTACGCCACATCGAGCTCGTCTTGTATCCGATTGAGCTCAATCTCTCTACGGGCAATTTGCTCGTCCAGTAATGCCTTTTGATAAAGAGGTATCACAGTAAAGTAAATTGTTCCTGCCGTGATAAGGAATAGACCGAACTGAGCGACGTGACTGGCTCTTACGAGCCAGACATCCAATGGGCTCAACGGTGGGACAGCCGTGGTCTTTTGCCTTCGGATAACAGGAGCTTTCCGCGGTTTTCTTTGGAATGCCATGATGTTGGGTATGACCTCTAACTACCTAGTAGACGGATCCACGGGGCCGACTTACGAATTATGGACAAATCCCCGTGTGTCGGGCTTTCCCTTTGACACCACTCGATCTTAGGGCGGCTGGGCCCGACTAACAAGGCAACGTATAGCCTGAACTGGCGACGTTCGGCGCTCACACCAAGGGGGGCTATAGGTCGGATGCTGCCATGTCGTGCCTACGACTCTTTTCGGCCAGAAGCGGTCGTCGGGAGATCTCGGCGGCTGTCCCGCTCTGCTTGGTTGCCGCTCCTTGCTGAGAGAATGCAGATGGACAACTTTCCATCCCGTCACCCCCAGCAATCGGTCGTCCATGCCAGCTAAGTCAAGGAAACAGTCGCACAGCACTGAGCTTAGGCTATGACCGTGTCAGCGGAGCCTGGTCTAAACCTCATCCGAAGGTCAATTGACGCAGGCACCTCCCAGACGACAAGCTTGCAGCAGGACGAAGCCACGGCTTGCGTCGGCAAACAACTCATGGGGATCCAATGAAAAATAGTCCGGCAGGCTCGACTTGGAAGAAGTGGGATTTGCACGTCCATACGCCTTCGTCGCTGGTCCACAACTACCCCGGCACCAACCCAGACGAAGCCTGGGAAGCCTTCCTGAATGACCTTGAGGCCCTGCCTGCAGAGTTCAAGGCGATTGGCATCAACGACTACATCTTCATCGATGGCTACGAGCGCGCGCGCAAGGCCAAGCTCGAGCAAGGCCGGCTCAAAAACATCGACCTCCTGCTGCCTGTAATTGAACTGCGCTTGGATAAATTCGCCGGGGTGGTCAAGAAGGACAAGGATGGCACATACTCGCAGTCTGGCTGGAACCGCATCAACCTGCACGTCATCTTCGATGCCATGGACCCAGCGGTGATCCAGCAGCAGTTCCTCAACGCGCTCACACCAAGCTACCACCTGATCCCTGACTCCAGCACTTGGCAAGGCAAGTGGAAGGGCGTCATCACACGGGAGAGCTTGGTCGAGCTAGGAAAAATGATCGTCGACTCAGCTCCGGACGACAAAAAAAGCGACTACGCGCCGTATCTGCTGGAGGGATTCAATAACCTTTGCGTGAGTTTAGAGAAGGTCGTCGAGGCCCTCGACAAGCCCTACTTCGCCGGCAAGTTCCTCATCGCCGTCGGTAAGACCGAATGGGCCAACCTCAAATGGGACGACCAGTCCATCGCCGAGAAACGCAATATCATTAACCGGGCCGACTTGGTATTCACCGCAGCCGCCAACCCTTCGGAGTACCACGCGGCGCGCAATAAGCTCTTGCAGTCCAACGTTAATGCCACCTTGCTTGACTGCTCGGACGCGCATGCACCAAGGTCCTCCGAGGACAAGGATCGCGTCGGCAACTGCTTTACCTGGATCAAGGCCGACGCAACCTTCGACGGCCTCGTCCAGGCCATCACCGAGTTTGAAGGGCGAGTCTTCGTCGGCGACACGCCACTAAAACGGCTGCTGGTCGAAGCCAACCGTACCAAATACGCCTCCAGAATCCGAATCAAACGAAAGGTAGGCTCCACGCTGGCGGATCCGTGGTTCAACGTGGACATACCACTGAGCCACGATCTAGTCGCCATCATCGGCAACAAAGGCAGCGGCAAGAGCGCTATGGCCGACATCGCCGCGCTTGCTGGCGACACCAAAAACTTCAGGAGCTTCTCTTTCCTTAAGGACACGCGTTTTCGCAGTCCGAGGAACAAATTCGCGCAGCACTTTGTCGGTGCGCTGGACTGGCGCGACGGCTCGGAGTCCGAGCGCCAGCTCGACCAAGACCCTCCCGAGACCAGCGTCGAGCGCGTGAAGTATCTGCCACAGAGTTACCTCGAGACGCTGTGCAACGAGCTCGGCGACGGCGGCTCAGCCACGTTTGACACGGAGCTGCGAAAGATCATCTACACCCACGTCCCAGACGAGGCGCGCTTGGGCTACGCCTCGATGGACGACCTGCTCGGCTTCAAGGTCGCCGAAATCGCCAGTGCGCGAGAGCAGATCGTAAAGGAAATCTCCAAGGTCAACGCCGAGATACTGCAGACGGAACGGCGCTTGACGCCGGAGTTCAAGCAGTCGCTGCAAGAGCAGCGCGACGCCAAGGTTGCGGAGCTCAACGCCCTCGATGCCTCCAAGCCTGTTCCCGTTGAAGACCCAACGGCATCGGACGCAGCCCAAGAGGAGTCGAAGGCAGCGACTGAGAAGATTCAATCACTCGAAGACGATCTCAAAGTACTACGCGATGAGGAAAGACTGCTCCGGGACAAGAAGGCCGACGAGGTGAAGCGCCAAGCCGTCCTGAGTCGGATCGCCCAAGCCATCGCAAACCACAAGAAGGCCCACGATCTGTTCGTCGCAGAGTTGGCCCCAATGCTCACCGAGGCTGGGGTCGGCGCGAAGGCATCTGACCTAGTCGAGTTAAGGATCGACACGTCGCGGATCGACGCACTCGGCAAGACGACCCAAGTGTCAATCACGGCGATCGACGCAGCCCTCACCAGCCAAGAGCCAACGGGGCTCATCAGGCGGCGCGAGGCGGTCGAGGCGGGGATGGCCGAGATCAAGAACAAGCTTGGCGAGAAGCAGCGCCTATTTATTATTTTCAAAGACCAAGTTGCCAACTGGGAGCGGGCCAAAGCGGACCTCATCGGTAGCAAGGAAAAGACGCAGTCCATTGAATGGCTCAAGGCAGAGATCGAGTCGCTAGCCCTCCTACCCACCAAGCTGGCGGAGTTGCGCGCCCGCCGCCTAGACTTGGCCAAGACCGTTCACGTACAGCTGGGCAAGACTGTCGAGGAATACCGACGTCTGTATGGACCCGTGCAGGAGTTCGTCAAGTCCGCCGCGCAAATGGACATGCACCTGCCCCTGGACTTTGCCGTGCGAATAGAAGAGTCGGACTTTCAAGACCAGTTCTTCCCTCGCATAAATCGCCAGTCTCGCGGCAGCTTTGCCGGCGTGGACGAAAGCAACCAGCTCATGCGCGCCTTGCTCAAAGAGGTCAATTTCGTTGACGTAGGCTCCACGCTGAAATTCCTCGACACTATCGACGATATGCTGCACTTCGACCGGCGCGAGTCCGGTGGCGGCCGCGAGACCAGGATCGCCGACCAGCTCCGCAAAGGCGGGGAGCCACAGGACATCCTCGACTACCTTTACGGCATGAGCTATCTCGAACCCAGGTACTCGCTCACTTTCGACGGCCAGGAGATCAGCCAGCTCTCGCCCGGCGAGCGCGGCCTGCTCTTGCTAGTCTTCTACCTCCTCGTGGACAAGGATGACATCCCGATCATCATCGACCAGCCCGAGGAAAACCTCGATAACCAGACCATCTTCAAGGTGCTTGTTAAGTGCATCAAGGCGGCCAAGCAGCGGCGCCAAGTCATCATGGTCACGCACAACCCGAACTTGGCTGTCGTCTGCGACGCGGAGCAGATAATTTACGCGACCTGTGACAAGTCGACTAATACTTTCAACTACATCTCTGGTGGTATCGAGTCGCCAGCAATCAAGAGCATAGTCGTTGAAGTTCTTGAGGGCACCGAGCCAGCCTTTAAGAACCGAAAACGGAAGTATGGTCTCTGATGATGAAAATGGCGCTACACAATAAGTTTGAAGCCAAGGCAACTAGTGTCACTTAAGGGCTTCTTCGGACCGACGGAGGACTCTATTTTTCTAGCGCAATGGCATTCGTTTTTCAGATGGCGCGCGGCGGAACGTGCAAACGTCTGAGTTCGGATCCATAGATTTCTATTAATCGAGCGAAGTGGAAGGGGTTGCGTCATGAATGTAGGCTTGACACTCACGTGCGGGACCTGTGACGGAGACACAGATTGTCGCATCGGATTTTCAAATCGCACGATTCAACCATTGCAGCTAGCCTGCCCCCACTGTCAGACGTTGATTGAGATCACGCTGGACATCAGCCGGGCACCGGGCTATAGCCTGTCCTTCAAGAACGCGAGCAAAAGAGAGGACCGATCCTACCGTGGTCCATTCGACGGGCGAAATCCCTTCGTCGACTTGCACCTCGACTTCCCTGTGCGCAGCGGCAACTACGTCCCAGGCTTTTCTCCCTTCCTCGTGGCCGTGGATGCGCTGCGTGGAGGCGACACGGGTGATTCGCTACCGCTGATGATGAAATTCTCTGGAAAAATGAATTTACTCAATCAGCTTTCTATGCAAGAAGACGATATCCGCCGCACCATTCGCCTATACTCTGGTGCAAATAAGCAACTATTCAAAAAGCGTGCATCGACATTCCTAGATCACGACTTTGGACCATCTTTAGACTCTGGAACTATCGATGACGTATTGTACAGCTATTTGTCCAAGATTTCCGCTTCGCTAATCGACGTTGAGAAGGATGCGAAGTGGACTGAGCAGGCAATGCAGCGAATTGAAGAACTGACTGAGACTGACCCTGTTGCTTTTGATGCGCTACTAGCTCACCTTGATGAAACACAGTTCCTTAGTAATCTTCGCCACGACTGCATCGGCTTGTATTGTCCAACTTACAGTGCCGAAATATCGCTTCGGCCTGCTATTTTTCTGGATCTTATCCAGGGTCCTGACGGTCCACTGTCATCCGGCCGGGTTTCATCCAAGGAATTTGGCACTTACAAAGATTTGTACAAGGACATGTGTGAGGTTTACTCCCGCCAGCTCAACTTGGTTGCCGCACTCAATAACCTCGCACACCGCGGAGACTTCAACGCGTTCGCACCTAACAACCAAGGTGCGGCCTTGAGTTCGCTTGATAGGTTTGCAGACAAAGTCTTATCAGATAAATTCAAGTATCTTTCGGACGGTTGGGTGCCACTAGATCCGTCTGCGGTAGACACCGGGATCCGCAACGCGATCGCGCACAACACTGTTAGGTACGATGAGGTAAATCAGATCATTAGCTACTTCCCTCACAAGGAAGGAGTCCGGCAAGATCAGGAAGAAACCATCTCCTACCTTGGTTTCATGCGCAAATTGCTGATCTTGTTTCGCGACGTCCACGCCATACACCAGCTAGTCTGGCTCCTAGGCCATCACATTTACGCGTGGCGAGCGCGCACAGGAGTAGGTACGCGGCGAGGGTGAGAGCCGGATACAAACGATGTGGCTGAACGTTTCCATCGCCGCGCATTGGTCGGTGCGATGAAGGACTTCGAGGGGCTACCAGACCAATTACGGTGGATCACCCGCTGATTCATGCGCCTTAGACCCTCGTTGGGCGATAGAGGAACTGTGTAGGCATCGCTTCATCGTTGGCTTGGAGCGGCGTTTGGAACCACTCACCTGGCCTCACGTGGTTGCCGAGCCGGACTCGAATGTCAAATCCAATGCTAACTTGTGAAGGGCGCGGTGCAAGAGGCTTTCCATTCTGGTGCGTTGAGGCTACACGGCGTGGCTGACAGGCCCACGCATCGCTGACACTGAACGCGCAAGTGAATCTACGATTTCGGTGGAGTCCGCCTTCCATAGTGAGCAGAACACAGATCCAAGGTTCCGGACCGGGGTCCACTATCGGCCAGAAGCGGACACGCACCGCGCCTATGCCCTGCAGCCAGCACCGGTCTTGCGATTCCGCCGGATGATGGCTTCTGCTGACCCTACCTCGCTCCGCAGGCCGGCCTGAACTCCCTCGCACAGTCATCAGAATGCGGGTTGGGAATGCCCCCAATACCAGCATGCCCGGTAAAACTCCCCCCGCATGAACGCAATCATGGCGATCATTTCCAGCTATTGATTACGTCCACCACAATCCGGTCCCGCGACGTGACATCCCCGGCGAATTCAATGTCCGTGGCAAAAGAGTACTTGATTTCCTGGGCGCCGGATTTCACCACACGACTGCAAAGCTGTTGATCGCAAACTGCGAGCGGCCAACGGACATCTGCATCATTCCCCTCGGCAAGAAAGACAGCTCGGCTTTCCGGCTTGAACCTGACGAGAAACCGATGCCTATCCTCGGAGTACTCGCGCGCACCATTCTCGCGCAATTGCTCGTAATAGCTCGTGCCATGCAGGGGCCTTGGCTTCCAGTCCGTCACCAACACGCTTGAAACATCGTTGAGCCGACTATCGCAACTGCGATCCCATAGGCATCCACTGACGAAGAACCCATCGTCACGCCCATCAACCTTACTGCGCCATCCCTCGGTCAAGTCATAGTTGGAGGGTGGGCAGAACCGCTCGCCCGAGCCAAGCGTGTACTCATTCGCCCTTTCTCCGCATCCGACGAGGAAGAGCAAGCCGATCAACGTTGCCAGAGCTGAAACACGGCTGCGGACACTAGTCATGGAACTCTCTCACCGACATTCCAAGCATGCTCAAGATCCTCTCTGCGGCATCCATTCTGTATCCGCCGAATGCATCGGGGTTTGCGCCGTTCCTGGCAGTGACACCGGATTATCAGGACAGGCGAGTCTGGCGTCCAAGGCTTTCATGTGTCCCAGAACCAGGACAGGCTCCCGACCACTGACACATCGCAGCAAGGCCTTGTCGCATTTGGCCTGCTCAGGCTCAGATAACTGCACTGCTTGACGCCAATAGTCCCACGCCCCCGAAAGCCCCGGCCCGCGTACCTCTCGCACCAGCGACCCCCTGTGCGACAATGCCAAAAACGTCATGGGTTCTGGCGGCATTGCCCCCATCCCTTGCCTTTCCCAACTACATCCAGCAACTCTGGCACCGCCACCGAAAACGGGTGGCCGGGTGTCGAAAACCCGTTTGCTAGATGTAGTTTGCGCTCGCCAGTCGGCACCACCTCGCGTGGTGCCGACTGGCGATCCGTCTGCCGGCTATGGCGGGCGGTGCGTGGGGGTCTTGTACCCACCGGCCTTGTCTAGCAACCGGTTTTCGAGCCACGCACCGTCCGCCACCTTTATCGGTGGCGGCTTCTGCCTGTTTGCACGGAGCCAGCCATGACCAAGCCGCATTCCCCCTCCCCGCGCCCCAACCAGGACGCCCCCTCCTCCTTCGATTTCAACAGCCTCATCGCCATCCTGCAGAGCATTGGTGCCGGCGCGGCCTCCGATGGCCAACCCTGGCCCGAGCGCCATCAGGTGCGTGGCCGGCAGATCGCCCTGGCCGATGCCGACTGCGCGCTGGCGGGCCAGCGAATCGTGCAGGAAATCCTGCTAGCGGCCATTCGCGCGCAGCAGAACGGCGATCCTGACGAGTACGTAGGTGACCGCGTGCTGGAGGGGCTGGCGATGGCCGCGCTGGCGCTTACGGCGTTCATCCAGGAACGCGTGCGGCCGGAGGGTTGAGGGCACGTGCGCGGGCCGCGACGTGCATCCACGCGTGGCGTGGATCTACCTGGTGGCCAGTAGGATCCGGCCACGCTTGGCGACTGTGGCCAAGCGGCGGCTGACGAGACCGTAGAGGTCCTGCAGTTCAACCGCGCGCTCAGGCGTCATGTTGCCGCCGAAAAGGACGCGTGCGAGTGCCGCTTCGTGGGTGTCATCGGGGAAGCGTTCGCGGGCGCGGTAGACGTTCTGGAAGACCAGCCAGGCCAGGCGGAGGCCGCCACCGGGCAGCGGGCGCACGAGGCGCTCGTAGGCCTGCCAGAACTGGTATTCGGCCTGCAGATCGACCGTCGGCGCCGCGTAGGGCACCGGACGCGGGCGTCCGTGGGCACGCGGGCGGGTGGGCAGGTAGACGGGATCGGGCTGGGCCATGCTGGACAGCATGCCCCAGCAACATTGTGGGAACCTTGCGCTGGTGCCGGAATATCAGTGCAGGTTGTGCAAAGTGCGACGGAAAAAGGGGTCGGATACCTTTGCGAAGCAAAGGGCTCTGACCCCGGTTGCGGAGAGCATCCACGCATGGCGTGGATCTACTGGGGTCAGAGCCCTCCGCATTCGCGGTGGGATCCGACCCCGGGTAATGCGTGTGCCGTTTTGGTAGATGCCGACCTTGGTTGGCAGGTTTTTCGGTGCCGGAGACATTCCGCCGGGCATGGCCCAGCGCTACCGGATTGCGGGCGCATGGCGAGGGGTCGGATCCCTTTGCGGAGCAAAGGGCTCTGACCCCGGTTGCGGAGAGCATCCACGCATGGCGTGGATCTACTGGGGTCAGAGCCCTCCG
>Ga0308172_1000768_pt1 | contig 31251 bp, 25 predicted proteins | sample PhyGR2_FD_202134 | JGI IMG/M metagenome (GOLD analysis project Ga0308172, IMG submission 202134) | Phyllosphere microbial communities from UC Gill Tract Community Farm, Albany, California, United States - DLSLSG.R2 | ecosystem: Host-associated > Plants > Phyllosphere > Unclassified | place: USA... | reverse complement strand
TGTCCAGCACGCTTAGCCGGTTGATCGCGCGCATCAGTTCTGGGTCTGCGGTCTTCATGGGGTCCTGCTGCGATCAATGCCGGTTCGAAAACCAATTTATGTCGGATTGCGGATTAAATAACGGTGTGAGGGAGGGGTGTGTCAAGCCGTTCGCTCAAAAAATCAGCATGGCGCCTTGACAATAAGCGAATGCTAAGGTGAATTAATCCGCATTGGGGAATAAATGAGGAAATCCCCGAGGGAGGATCACGATCATGACGATTAGGCACGCAGGCGCAAGCCTGAGCGGCAGGCTGATAGGCTTTGCCACAACGACAAGCATTGCTCTCATGCTCGGCGCCGCAAGCGCCTCGGCCGCAACTGTCGTTAAATGGATGCATGTGGAGCTGGACCCGAAATCCGTGGCCGTCTGGGAGGAGATTGCCAAGGACTATGAGGCCAAACATCCTGACGTGGACGTGCAACTGCAGTTTCTGGAAAACGAGGCGTTCAAGGCAAAATTGCCTACCCTGCTGCAGTCCAACGACGTTCCCGATTTCTTTTATAGCTGGGGTGGCGGTGTTCTTGAAGAACAGTCCAAAACCGGTGCGCTGAAGGACCTGACGGAAGTTTTCGACGCCGATGGTGGCAAGCTGCGCCAAGCCTATAGCGCGGCCGCAATCGATGGTCTGTCGTTTGACGGCAAGGTCTGGGCCGTGCCTTACCGCGTCAGCCTCGTCAGTTTCTTTTATAACAAGGAGCTGTTTGCCAAGGCGGGCGTAAAGGCGGAAGACATCAAGACCTGGGACGATCTCGGCGCCACCGTCAAGAAAATCAAGGCAGCGGGCATCGTTCCGATTGCCGGTGGTGGCGGTGAAAAATGGCCGATCCATTTCTACTGGAGCTATCTCGTCATGCGCAATGGCGGACAGACCGTGTTCGACGCCGCCCGCAAGGGCGAGGGTGAAGGCTTCATGGTTCCCTCCATCATCAAGGCGGGCGAGCAACTGGCCGAGTTCGGCAAGCTCGAACCCTTCCAGCCCGGCTATCTCGGCTCTACCTGGCCCCAGGCGCTCGGCGTCTTCGGTGATGGCAAGGCCGCGATGATCCTCGGCTTTGACAATACTGAAGCCAACCAGCGCAAGAATGCCGGTGACGGCAAAGGCCTTGCGGCAGACAATATCGGTCGCTTCGCCTTTCCCGCCGTCGAAGGTGGTGCTGGCAAAGTCACTGACACGCTGGGCGGTCTGAATGGTTGGGCAGTTACGAAAAACGCTTCCAAGGAAGCGATCGATTTCGCGGCCTTCCTGACCAGCAAGGAAAGTGAAGAAAAGATGGCGGCTGCGGGCATGATCCTGCCGGTTGCGACGGGTGCGGATGGAGCGGTCAAGAACCCGCTGCTGGCGGATTCGGCCAAGCAGCTTGCAAGCTCTACCTGGCACCAGAACTTCTTCGACCAGACACTGGGCGCTGCCGTTGGCCGCGTGGTCAACGATGTCTCCGTCGAAATCGTTTCCGGCCAGATGAGCGCCGAAGAAGGCGCCAAGCAAATTCAGGATGCTTTCGAGCTTCGCTGATTTCGGTTCCATGACGGCGCCGCGCGGGACGCGGCGCCGCAGTATCTGCCTGAATGAAAGCGGATAGAGATGACGGATATTTCCATGACTTCTGCGTCCATACCGGCGCGCGGCGCGTCGAAGACGAAGCGCAAGCAAAGCTCGGTCGCGCATGACCGTGCGCTGACCCTGCTGGTCTTCCTTCCGCCCGCATTGCTGCTCTTTACCCTGTTTGTCATCCTGCCCATGGGCGAGGCAGCATGGTACAGCCTTTACCGCTGGAACGGTTACGGCACGCCGACCGATTTCGTGGGCTTGAAGAATTTCCAGGTCCTGTTCGGCAATGCCGCCTTTTCGCAGGCTCTGCTCAATAACGGCCTCATCATCCTGATTTCCGTGCTGATCCAGATCCCGCTGGCGATCTGGCTTGCCATGATGCTGGCGCACCGCCTTCCGGGCGTCGTTGCCTTTCGGCTGGTTTTCTTCCTGCCCTATGTCCTTGCGGATGTCGCGGCCGGCCTGATCTGGCGCTTCGTTTATGATGGCGATTACGGCCTTTTCGCTGCCATCTCCAATTTCTTCGGCTTCGCCAATCCTTACGTGCTGGCCGACAAGGATGTGGCGATCTACGCCGTGCTTGGCGTCATCGTCTGGAAGTATTTCGGTTTCCACATGATGTTGTTCATCGCCGGCCTTCAATCCGTCGACAAAAACGTGCTGGAAGCTGCCGAAATCGACGGCGCCTCCGGCTGGCAGAAGTTCCGATACGTCACCTTGCCGATGCTCGGCTCAACGGTGCGCCTGTCCGTCTTTTTTGCGGTGATCGGCTCGCTACAGCTGTTCGACATGATCATGCCGCTCACCGGCGGCGGTCCGTCCAACTCCACGCAAACCATGGTCACCTTTCTCTACACCTACGGCGTCATGCGCATGCAGGTGGGGCTTGGCAGCGCGGTGGGTGTCGTTCTCTTCGTTATCTGCGTGACGCTCGCCTTCGGTTACAAAAGGATTTTCATGCGCCATGACTGAACCATCCACTTCCGTCCGCATGCCGCTGCAAACAAAGCTCTATCTTTATATATCGCTGAGCCTGATCGCGGCCATCGTGCTCATCCCGCTTCTGACGACGGCGCTTGGCGGCTTCAAGACGCTGGGGGATCTGCGCGTCAACCCGTTCGGCTTGCCAGCCGAGTGGCAATGGGCCAATTACGGCGATATCCTCTTTGGCAAACGCTACTGGCTGCAGATATTCAATTCGCTGGTGATTGCGCTGTTGACGGTCTTTTTGACGCTGACCGTCTCTGCCATGGCCGCCTTCACCTTTGCGCATGTGAAGTTCTTCGGCTCGTCTTTCCTGCTGAATTACTTCCTGCTGGGACTGATGTTCCCGGCGGCGACCGCCATCCTGCCGCTGTTCATCCGCATCCGCGATCTCGGTCTGCTCGATACCTATTGGGGCGTGGTTCTGCCGCAGGTGGCTTTCGGGCTCGGCATGAGCATCCTTCTGTTTCGCAATTACTTCCGCAATCTGCCGGAAGAGTTGTTTCAGGCCGCTTTTGTGGATGGTTGCGGCTATCTGCGCTTCTTCTGGCACATTTCGATGCCGCTCTCACGACCCATCGTGGCGACGGTGGGGATCGTTTCCTTCGTCGGCAGCTGGAACAGCTACATTCTGCCGCTGATCATGCTGAACTCGGAATCGAAATATCCCTGGCCACTCGGCATCATGGTCTATCGCGGCGAATTCGGCACGGAATGGCAGCTCGTGCTCGCCTTCATCACGCTGACGATCCTGCCGACCGTCATCGTCTTCTTCCTCGCACAGAAACACATCATCGCGGGCCTGACGGCCGGTGCCGTCAAATCGTGACTTGAAAGGAGCAAAACATGGCTTCCGTCGAACTTAGGGATATCCGCAAGTCCTATGCCTCGCTCGATGTCATTCACGGCATCTCGCTCGATATAACCGATGGCGAATTCATTGCGCTGGTCGGGCCTTCGGGCTGCGGCAAATCTACCCTGCTGCGCATGATCGCCGGGCTGGAGGAAATCACCGATGGGGATATCCTCATTGGCGGCACCGTCGTCAATTCCATGACGCCGCGCGAGCGCAATATCGCCATGGTATTCCAGTCCTATGCGCTTTATCCGCATATGACGGTCGCCGAAAACATGGGCTTCAACCTGAAGCTTGCCGGGCAGCCGAAAAACGTCATCGATGAGCGCGTGGCGGAAGCCGCACGCATGCTCGATCTCGGCAAGCTTCTGGACCGCAAGCCCTCGCAGCTTTCTGGTGGCCAGCGCCAGCGCGTCGCCATGGGCCGCGCCGTGGTGCGCAACCCGGCCGTCTTCCTGTTCGATGAGCCGCTGTCCAATCTGGATGCCAAGCTGCGCGTGCAGATGCGTAGCGAAATCAAGGCTCTGCATCAGAAAGTAGGTACGACCTCCATCTACGTCACCCATGATCAGATCGAGGCAATGACGCTGGCCGACCGGGTGGTGGTGCTCAATCACGGCCGTATAGAGCAGCAGGGCACGCCGCTCGAACTTTACAAGACACCTGCCAATCTCTTCGTTGCCGCCTTCATCGGCTCGCCGGCCATGAACCTCATCGAAGGCGTGGTCGACGGCGAGGGCGATCAACCTGCCGCCCGGCTGAAGGACGGGACGGCGATCCGCATTGCCGCCTCAAGAAATGTCAAGCGCGGCCAGTCGGTGACGATTGGGTTGAGACCGGAACATATCGGTTCGACCGTCGGCGGCGATATTTCGCTGTCCGGCAGGACGGTGTTGGTCGAGCCGACAGGCGCGCAGACGCATGTGGTCTTCGAACTGGCGGGCGATCAGGTTACGGCGGTGGTGGATGGCGAGCAACTGGTCAAGGTCAACACCCCCTTTGCCGCCACCGTGCATCACGAGCGTGTGCATGTATTCGACAGGGCAAGCGGTCTGGCGCTTTAGACGTGTTTCGTTTTTTAGTGGAATAACGAAATTCTCTCGCTCCCCGGCATTTGGGGCTTGTCTGAAAATTATGAGCGGTTAGCTTGGCAAATTGGGAGCCAAAGCGGTTTTACCGCTAAACTGTATCGATACAGGAGGAGATTTTTATGAAAACGATCAAGGGACCGGGTCTTTTTCTCGGTCAGTTTGCCGGTGATGCTGCGCCTTTCAATACATGGGACGGCATTACCAAATGGGCGGCAGAAAAGGGTTATGCCGGCGTGCAGGTTCCCACCTGGGCCGGGCAGTTGATCGATCTGAAAAAGGCCGCCGAATCCAAGGATTATTGCGATGAATTTGCGGGTGTCGCCCGCCAGAACGGCGTCGAGGTAACCGAGCTTTCCACCCATTTGCAGGGCCAGCTGGTTGCCGTTCACCCCGCCTATGACGAAGCCTTCGATGGTTTTGCAGCACCTGAAGTGCGCGGCAATCCGAAGGCTCGCCAGCAATGGGCGGTGGAACAGGTGAAGCTTGCCCTGAAGGCTTCGAGAAATCTCGGCATCAACGCACATGCGACCTTTTCGGGCGCTCTTGCCTGGCCCTTCATCTATCCGTGGCCGCAGCGCCCGGCCGGTCTGGTGGAAACCGCCTTTGACGAGCTGGCAAGACGCTGGACGCCGATCCTTGATTATGCCGATGAACAGGGCGTGGATGTCTGCTACGAAATCCATCCCGGCGAAGATCTGCATGATGGCGTGACTTTCGAGATGTTCCTGGAGCGTGTGAAGAACCACAAGCGCGCCAACATGCTCTACGACCCGTCGCATTATGTGCTGCAATGCCTTGATTATCTTGACAATATCGACATCTACAAAGACCGTATCAAGATGTTCCACGTCAAGGACGCTGAGTTCAATCCGACCGGCCGCCAGGGCGTGTATGGCGGTTATCAGGGTTGGGTCAACCGTGCGGGCCGCTTCCGCTCGCTGGGTGACGGGCAGGTGGATTTCGGTGCGGTATTCTCGAAAATGGCTGCCAATGATTTCGACGGATGGGCAGTGGTTGAATGGGAATGCGCGCTGAAACATCCTGAAGACGGTGCCCGGGAAGGGGCCGAGTTCGTCAAGCACCATATCATCCGCGTCACGGAAAAAGCCTTTGATGATTTCGCATCTGCCGGCACCGATGATGCGGCCAACCGGCGCATGCTTGGGCTTTAAAAGCATTTCCAGGAAAAGTGTGAAGCCGTTTTCCGTGTGGGAATGCGCTTAGAAAATGCCGAGGAGACATTATGGCTATTGAAGGAAAGACAACCGACAAGGCGAACACGCGGATTCGCCTGGGCATGGTGGGTGGCGGTTCGGGTGCATTTATCGGCGGCGTTCACCGCATGGCCGCGCGGCTCGACAACCGCTTCGATCTCGTGGCCGGGGCCTTGTCCTCGACACCGGAAAAATCCCTCGCCTCCGGCCGCGAACTCGGGCTTGCTCCAGAGCGTTGCTATGGGTCATTCGAAGAAATGGCAGAGAAGGAAGCGCTTCGCGAGGATGGTATCGAGGCGGTAGCGATCGTCACGCCCAACCACGTACATTATCCTGCGGCGAAGGCGTTTCTGGAACGCGGCATCCATGTCATCTGCGACAAGCCGCTGACCTCCAATCTGGAAGATGCCAAAAAGCTGAAGGACGTGGCGGACAAGGCGGACGCACTATTCATCCTCACCCATAACTACACCGGTTATCCTATGGTGCGGCATGCGCGTGAACTGGTGGAAACCGGTGCGCTCGGGAACATCCGTCTGGTGCAGATGGAATATCCGCAGGATTGGCTGGCTGAGCCGTTGGAGCAGACCGGTGCGAAACAGGCCGTCTGGCGCACCGATCCGGCGCAATCCGGTGTCGGCGGCTCCACAGGGGATATCGGCACCCATGCCTATAATCTCGGCTGCTTCATTTCCGGTCTGGAAGCCGATGAACTGGCAGCGGATGTACATACCTTCGTGGAAGGTCGCCGTCTGGACGACAATGCGCATGTGATGCTGCGCTTCAAGCCAAAGGACGGCAAGCAACCAGCCAAGGGCCTGCTTTGGTGCAGCCAGGTGGCTGTCGGGCATGAAAACGGGCTGAAGGTCCGCGTTTACGGCGACAAGGCAGGCATCGAGTGGACGCAGGCTGATCCGAACTATCTCTGGTTCACGAAGCTTGGCGAGCCGAAACAGCTCATCACCCGCGGCGGTGCTGGCGCCGGTGCCGCGGCCGCGCGTGTCACGCGCATTCCCTCGGGCCATCCGGAAGGATATCTCGAAGCCTTCGCGACCATCTATACCGAAGCGGCACACGCCATCGAAGCCCGCCGCACCGGTTCGGAGCTCGACAAGGCGGTCACCTATCCGACCGTCGATGACGGTGTCAAAGGCGTTGCTTTTGTCACCGCCTGCATCGAATCCGGTAAAAAGAATGGCGGCTGGGTGAAGCTGTAAGATCGACATGGCGTCGCGGCGCATTTCTTCTCCCTTGGGGGGAGAAGGGCCGGATGAGGGGGCAAGCTCTCGGCATATCTCTGCCTGCTTCCCCTCACGACCCACCTGAAGACGTGATCAATTTGCGCGTGTCATCTGCTGCTGCATTCGTTCAGTCACGGGGCAACCGTCCTGTATTCTCGTCCAGGATGAGACGTTGAGTTTCATTTCGCAGCGCGCGAGATAGGAGCCGCCATCGACCCTCAGGCAGGATGTCTGGCCGAGTTCGAACATGACACCGCGATTTCGGCATTTGCAATTGTGGGCATCCGCCAAGGTGGGGATCAGGGCCAGGGCTAGACCAATTACGAGCACTCCAAAACGCATGGCTGAGGCTCCAAAAGACAGGCCACCAGATTATACCTGTCCGACGGTATAGTCAAAACAGCCACCTTCAACGATGCGCACCGCAAGGCCATAACAGGCTCGAACTCTCCTGCTTTCACCCGATCAAAATCGCCCTGATATCATTCACATTCGTCAGCGTCGGACCGGTAACGACAAGGTCGCCAACCGCCTTGAAGGCGGTGTAGCTGTCGTGTCCCACCAGCGACTGGCGCGGATCGGCACCGGCGTTGCGCATACGCGCAAGCGTATCGGGCGTCACCAGTGCGCCTGCCGCATCCTCAACGCCGTCTATGCCGTCGCTATCGCCGGCAATGGCCCAGATACCGTCTGCACCCTTCAGCGTCAGTGCAAGGCTCAGCAGAAATTCCGTGTTGCGCCCACCCTTGCCGGCCAGCCCTTTGCCGATCGTCACCGTGGTTTCTCCGCCGGAAAGCAGCACGGCCGGGCCTTTGACTGGCAGGCCCTTGCGGCTGGCGGAGAGGGCGATACCCGCCATCACCGCGCCGACATCCTTTGACTCGCCCTCCAGCGAATCCCCGAGGATGAGCGGCGTAAGGCCAAGCCTCACCGCCTCGTCCGCCGCCGCCTGTAGGGCGAGCGAGGGTGTCGCGATCAGCCTGATGTCCTCTTCTATATCGCCTGTCTTCGGCGTTTCCTCGCCCTTTTCCAGCACTTTGCGCACATTCTCGGGAAGATCGAGCGCATAACGGGAGACGATTTCCCGCACATTGTTGATATCGCTCGGATCGGCAACCGTGGGGCCGGAAGCGATTTCGGAGGGATCGTCGCCCGGTACGTCTGAAATCAACAGCGAAACCACTCTGGCCGGTTTGGCGGCCAGCGCCAGTCGTCCGCCCTTTATGCGGGAGAGGTGCTTGCGCACGGCATTCATCTCGGAAATCGTCGCACCGCTGGCGAGAAGCGCGCGGTTGACGGCCATCTTGTCCGCAAGCGTCATGCCTTCGGCAGGTGCGACCATCAGTGCCGAACCGCCGCCGGAAATTAGCGCGATCACCATGTCGTCTGCGGTCAGCCCTTCAACGGCGGCAAGAATGCGTCTTGCCGCTTCCGCACTCATGTCGTCGGGCACGGGATGGGAGGCCTCGATGATTTCGATGCGCCCGGCCGGAACGGCATGACCGTAACGTGTTACGACGATACCGGAGAGGTTCACATCCGCCCAGGCCTTATCAAGCGCTGCGGCCATGGCAGCCGAGGCCTTGCCCGCGCCGACCACCACACACCTGCCCTTGGGCGGGTAAGGAAGATGATGTTGCAGCACCTTTGCGGGATCTGCACTCGCCACTGCCGCCATAAATATGCGGTTGAGGGCGTCTTTTGCGCGGAGATCGTTCCATGCGGTCATAGGTTCATACTCCGATCCAGAGGAAGCCGAGCGCAAACAATGCCGGCAAAGCCTGAATGAACAGGATTTTCATATTGGCGGTAATGGCGCCGAAAATGCCGGCTACCAGGACACAGGTGAGGAAGAAGACCTTGAAACTCAGTCCTTCATCGCCCTGCGTGAGCCCATAGATCAATCCGGCTGCCAGAAAACCATTGTAAAGCCCCTGATTGGCGGCAAGCACCTTCGTCTGTCGCGCAAAATCCGCAGAGAGGCCGAAGGCCTTGCGGCCGGCCGGCTTTTCCCACAGCAGCATTTCCAGAATGGTGATGTAAACATGGATGGCCGCAACCACGGCAATCAGAATGCTGGCGATCATCGGCGGTTTCCTCCAAACCCTGATGTCCGGCGCGTCAATTATCCGCAAAAAGGGAGAGGCCGACCGGATAATCCGTTTTAACGGTGGTACACATGGCCGCAAGGCCATAATCCCTCTCTTCCCGCGCAAACCTGTTGAAGAGCCGCACAGCATTGCTTGACTCTTTGCTGAAATAAGAACAAAACAGGAACAATAGAACTGAAAAACCGGAATTGAAACCTGTCATGCCATGCAAAAGCGCGCGGAACAGTTGCTCGTTGTCGAAGAGCTGCGTGAAAGGCTGGAAAGGATCGGTGGCGGTCCTCACCGCCTGCACGAGGCCTTGCCTTTTGGCGTGGATGCCATCGATCACCATTTGCCTGGAGGCGGGCTGAAGCTCGGTTGCCTGCATGAGGTGAGCGGCGGCGGCAATGGCGCCGCCGATGGTGCGGCAGCGGCGCTTTTTGCGGCCGGTGTGGCAGCAAGGCTGTCCGGCAAGGTCTTATGGTGTGTCACCCGCAGGGATCTGTTCATGCCGGGATTGACGCAGGCGGGCCTGTCGCAGAACCGGGTCATCATCGTCGAATGCCGCGATGAGAAAGGCGTGCTCGACTGTTTCGAGGAAGGCTTGCGCTGCAACGGTTTTGGCGCCGTGATGGGCGAGCTTGCGAAGTTGCCGATGAATGCCTCGCGACGGTTGCAACTGGCGGCGGAAACCTCTGGTGTCACCGGCATCGCCATCCGCCGCTTCCGGCGCCCGGCCGATGCGGCGTTGTTTGGCGAGCCGACGGCCGCTGTCACCCGCTGGCGTGTCTCTGTCCGGCCATCTTCGCCCCTGCCGGTGCCGGGGGTGGGCAGGCCACGCTGGTTTCTGGAACTTTTGCGATGTCGCGGCGGCGAAAGCGCTGCATTTGAAGTGGAAGCCTGTGATGCAAAGGGTGGTCTCGCTTTACCTGCCGACATGGCCGACGGATCGCTACCGGCGTCTTTCGGGGCAGAACGCGCCGCCGGTTGAAAAGCCGCTGGTCATGATCGGCCGTCAGGGAAGCCGCCGCCTCGTGCTGGCACTGGACAAGGCAGCAAAGGCGGTGGGCATCCGGCCCGGTACACCCGTCAGCAAGGCGCAGGCTTTGGTGCCGGGTCTCGTTGTCGAGGATCTGGATGCGGCGGCGGATGCCCGCGCCCTGCAACAGCTCGCTTTTCATTTCCTGCGTATCTATGCCCCGATCGTCGCCGCAGATCCGCCTGATGGGCTGGTGCTGGATACGGCAGGTGCGGACCATCTGCACGGCAATGAGACGCTGATGTTGAGCGGCATGGTGAACCGCCTGCATGCCGCAGGCTTCGCCGCCCGCGCTGCTATTGCCGATAGCTGGGGGGCGGCCCATGCGCTTGCCCGGTTTGGCCGTAAGGAGATCAGCATCGTATCGCCGGGCGGGCAGCGGGCGGCGATCAGCGGGCTGCCTATGGCGGCGCTCAGGCTGGAGGAGCGTATCGTTTCCGGATTGAAGGTGCTCGGTTTTCGCACCATAGGCGAACTTGCCGAGGCTCCACGGGCGCCGTTGACCCTGCGTTTCGGCCCGGAAGTGGTCAGGCGGCTCACTCAGGCTTTTGGCGAGACTGGCGAACCTATCGAGCCGGTGCGCATTGCCGAACTGGTGGAGGTGCGCCGCGCCTTTCCCGAGCCGATCGCGGCGGCGGAGACAATTGCCCGCTATGTGCAAAAGCTGGTTGCTGAGCTTTGCGTCTCGCTGGAAAAGCGTGGCCTTGGCGCACGTCGCGTCGATCTTGTGCTGCACCGGGTGGATAGCGGCTTGCAGGCCGTGCGGGCCGGCACCTCCAGACCGGTGCGTGATGTCAAACAGCTTGTCCGGCTTCTGACCGACCGGATCGACACCATCGATCCCGGTTTCGGCATCGAGATGATGGTGCTGACCGCCACCCATGCCGAGCCGCTTGTCGCCGCGCAGGCCCGGTCCTCGCTTCTGGAGGAAGGGCGTGCGGAAATCGCCGATACGGTCGATGTCATCCTCAATCGCGGCCACAGGGTCTATCGTTATGCGGCGGTGGCAAGCGACGTGCCGGAACGTTCTCTTGCCAGCGTTTCGGCGCTGGCACCTGAGGATACCCTCGGCTGGCCTTGCCACTGGCCGCGCCCGGTCAGGCTTTTTGCAAGGCCGGAACCCATCGAAACTCTGGCGCTGCTTCCGGATCATCCGCCGCGTTATTTCATCTGGAAAGGCGTGCGCCATAATGTGCGGCGCGCTGATGGGCCGGAACGGGTGTTTGGCGAATGGTGGAAACGCGACCGCGAAAAGGCCGCCGTGCGCGATTATTTCACTGTCGAAAACGAAAGCGGCGAGCGCTTCTGGATTTTCCGCTCCGGTGATGGCGAACATACCGAGACGGGCTCGCAGGGCTGGTTCATCCATGGGGTCTTCGCATGAGCACGCTGCGCTATGCCGAGCTTCAGGTGACCACGCATTTCTCCTTCCTGCGCGGTGCAAGTTCCTGTGATGAACTGTTCGAACAGGCAAAAAATCTCGGTATCGAGGCACTCGGCATCGTCGATCGCAATAGCCTTGCGGCCATTCCCCGCGCTTATGAAGCGGCCGATAATCATGGCATCCGGCTCGTCATCGGCTGCCGGCTCGATCTGGATGACGATCTTTCCGTGCTTGTCTATCCCATGGATCGCCCGGCTTACGGGCGGCTTTGCCGGCTGCTTTCCGTCGGCAAGAAGAGGGGTGGCAAGGGTAAGTGTCGGCTCACATGGGACGATCTCGTAGCTTATGGCGAAGGCCTTATCGTGGTGCTGCTCGCCGATCTGGCTGACGATCTCTGCGCGCTTCGCCTGCGCCGGTTGAAAGCCGCTTTTGCTGACCGGGCCTATATGGCGCTGAGCCTGCGAAGACGACCCAACGACCAGATGCGGCTTTTCGAATTGTCGAATATGGCTGCAGCCGCTGATGTGCCGACTGTTGTTACCAATGACGTGCTGTTTCATGTGCCCGAGCGTCGCATGCTGCAGGATGTCGTTACCTGCATCCGGCACAATTGCACCATTGACGAGGCGGGTTTCCGGCGCGAGCGGCATGCCGACCGCTATATGAAGCCGCCTCAGGAAATGCACCGGCTGTTTGCCCGCTACCCGGAAGCACTGGCCCGCAGCCTCGAAATCGCGAAGCGTTGCACCTTTTCGCTGAAGGAGCTGGTCTATCAATATCCTGAAGAGCGCAGCCTGCCGGGGCTGACGGCGCAACAGGCGTTGGAAAAGCTCGTCTGGGAAGCGGCGCCGGGGCGTTATCCGGATGGTCTGCCGGAGAAGGTCGAAAAGGCACTGCATCATGAGTTGGGGCTTATCGGCAGGCTGGAATATGCACCCTATTTTCTGACAGTAAATGCCATCGTCCAATTTGCACGGGGGGAAAATATTCTCTGTCAGGGGCGCGGCTCAGCCGCCAATTCGGTGGTATGTTATGTGCTCGGTATCACCGCCATCGATCCTCTCAAGGTTGATCTCCTGTTCGAACGTTTCGTTTCGGAAGAACGGCGCGAGCCGCCAGATATCGACGTGGATTTTGAGCATCAAAGGCGCGAGGAGGTCATCCAGTGGGTTTATAACACTTATGGTCGCGACAAGGCCGCGCTGTGCTCGGTCGTCACCCGTTATCGCGGGCGCGGGGCGCTGCGCGATGTCGGCAAGGTTCTGGGCCTGCCGGAAGATTTGACCAAACTTCTGTCCTCGCAGGTCTGGCGCTGGAGCGAAGGGGTGGGCGAAAAACAGGTGCAGGAACTGAACCTCAATATGGAGGACCGCCGCCTGAAGCTCGCCTTCGAGCTGGCCAACCAGCTTGTCGGCACACCGCGCCATCACAGCCAGCATCCGGGCGGCTTCGTTCTGACCCATGACCGGCTGGACGAGTTGGTGCCGATCGAACCCGCCGCCATGGACGACCGGCAGATCATCGAATGGGACAAAGATGACATAGATATCGTCAAATTCATGAAGATGGATTGCCTGGCGCTCGGCATGCTCTCCTGCATGAGACGCGGTTTCAACATGCTGGAGGAGCGCACGGGCGTTAAATACGATCTCGCCACTGTCCCACAGGATGATGACCCTACCTATGCCATGATCCAGAAAGCCGACACGCTGGGTACCTTCCAGATTGAAAGCCGGGCGCAGATGTCCATGCTGCCGCGGTTGAAGCCAAAGATATTTTACGATCTCGTCATTCAGGTCGCCATCGTTCGTCCCGGTCCCATTCAGGGCGATATGGTGCACCCCTATCTTCGTCGCCGTGACAAAAAAGAAGAAGAACATTATCCCAAAGAGGAGCTGAGAGGCGTGCTGGGCAAAACGCTGGGTGTACCGCTGTTTCAGGAGCAGGCGATGCGCGTCGCCATCGAATGCGCCGGTTTTTCACCCGGTAAGGCGGATCAGTTGCGTCGCGCCATGGCGACCTTCAAGAATGTCGGCACCATCTCCAAATTCCGTCAGGATATGATCGATGGCATGGTGGATCGTGGTTATGAGCAAGAATTCGCCGAACGCATCTTCAAGCAGCTGGAAGGATTCGGCAGTTATGGTTTTCCAGAAAGCCATGCGGCCTCCTTCGCGCTGATCGCCTATGCCTCCTCATGGCTGAAATGCCATCATCCCGATATTTTCTGTACGGCGCTTCTCAATTCGCAGCCAATGGGGTTTTACGCCCCGGCGCAGATTGTGCGTGATGCGCGCGATCATGGCGTGGAGGTGCGCCCGGTTTGCGTGAACAACAGCCGGTTTGATTGCACGCTGGAGCCCACGGGCAAGAAGAATGCGAATGGTAAAGAGCGCTACGCCGTGCGGCTTGGCCTGCGCATGGTAAAGGGGCTTTCCAACGATCATGCAGCAAAAATCGTCGCCTGCCGTCAGGATCGCGATTTCGTTTCCGTGGACGATCTCTGGCGGAGGGCAGGTGTTCCCGCCGCTGCCCTAGTCTGTCTCGCCGAAGCCGATGCCTTTCTGCCGTCGCTTTCGCTTTCCAGACGCGAGGCGCTGTGGGCCATCAAGGCGTTGCGGGATGAGCCGTTGCCGCTTTTTGCTGCCGCTGCCAGCCGGGAAAACGCTGTGGTGGATGAGCTTTCCGAACCCTCCGTCGCGCTGCGGCCCATGACTGATGGCGGCGAGGTGGTACAGGATTATGGCCATGTGGGGCTGACCCTGCGCGAACACCCCATGTCCTTCCTGCGGCGCGATCTTTCCCGCCGGCGCATCGTCAGCTGCGCGGAGGCGGTGCGCGTCCGTGATGGAACGTGGCTGGAAACCGCGGGGCTGGTTCTGGTGCGCCAGCGCCCAGGCTCGGCAAAGGGAGTGATCTTCATGACTCTGGAGGATGAGACGGGTATTGCCAATGCGGTTCTGTGGGTAAAGACCTTCGAAAAATACCGGCGCGTGGTGCTTTCCGCCGGCATGGTCGGTATTTACGGCAAGATCCAACGGGAAGGCGAGGTGGTGCATCTGGTCGCCCACCGGCTGACCGATCTGTCAGAGGCGCTGGCAAGCGTGGGTGAGCGCAACCACCCCTTTCCTCTGCCGCATGGGCGCGGCGACGAGTTCCACCACGGTATTCCGCCGGACGATCATCGCAACATCAGGAAACGTCCACCGCCTGCGACCCAGGATGGAGATGAGGTGGAGCGGATAAAGGTCATTTCCCGCAATTTCCATTAGAGCATTTCCAGTAAAAGTGCGTAGCGGTTTTACGTCCGGAAAATGCGTAAAAACAAAGAGATAGAGCGCGTCAAAAGTTTCCGTTTAAACCGGACGTGCTCTAAGATGCGCTCTATGCCGCATCTTCCAGACCAGATGTGTCCTTCCTGCGGAACTGGCTGGGCGGCGCGCCGATCACGCGTTTGAAGGCGCGGCTGAAGGATGCCTCGGAATCGTAGCCGAGCTTTTCCGCCGCCAACGTGACACGCATACCCTCGCGCAGCCACAGTCGCGCCTGATGCATGCGTACGCGAACGACATAACGGGCTGGGCTTTCACCCACCACACGGGTGAAGCGTTCTGCAAAACTCGAGCGGGATGCACCCATCAGGGAGGCAAGCTCTTCCACGCTCCAGTCTTTCTCGGGGGTAAGGTGGATCGCTGCAAGCACCCGTCCGAGTTCGGGATTGCGCACGGCGGCAAGCCAACCGCTGGAATCGCCGCAACCATATTCTACCCATGTGCGGATCAGTGTTGCCGTCAAGACATCGGCAAGCCGCGCCAGAATGCCACCGGCACCAACGCGGTTCAGTTCCACTTCGCGCGCCATGGCTTCCAGGAGATGCGGAATGGCCGGATCGCTTTTGGCGAGATCGCTGGTCAGCATCACATCCGGCATCAGTTGCAAAAGCGGATGCAGATTATCCATGTTGAAACGCATCGAGGCGGTAAAGGCTACCGTGTCGCCGCCGGCACCGGCACATTCCATGTCGAAAATGCCCTGACACACTTCCTTTTTACCGAACCGGTCGAAGAGGGCAGGCGTTACATCCTCGCCGCTGCCCAGCACATGGGCGTGGCCACGGGGAAGAAGCACTGCATCGCCGCACGTAAGCGTCAGCCATTCTCCGGAAGGTTTGCGTAATTTTGCCTGGCCCACGCCGATAAAATGAAACCGCGCCGCCTCCTGCTCGGGAAAGGCCGTCGCCCAGGGCGTTGCCATGCGGCAGCGGCCATATTCCACGCCGTCAAGCCGCAGACCACGCAGCATTTCCGTCAATGCATCATTCATGGCAACTCACAAATTCGGACGTTTGGTTAAGGAATGCGGATTTTTTAGCATGGAAACGCCGAGCTGTCACGCGTAGCTTACGACCATCGATTTGTGAGGCGACGCACCGGGCTCCCACCGGCTTCATCGTTTTGCCATTCCGTTTCAGGGCTCGTTCCCAGAATGCGCATCAGGAGATTTTCATGAATAACCGAACAATCAACGAACTTGAATATGCGCCACACAGACAAGAGCCGGATGCGAAGTGGGCGGCGGTGGTTTCGCTTTCGCTCGGTGTCTTCGGGCTGGTAACGGCGGAATTCCTGCCGGTCAGCCTTCTGACGCCACTGTCGACCGATCTCTCCATCAGCTCCGGCATTGCCGGCCAATCCATCACCGTCACGGCACTGGTCGCAGCGGTTGCCGGTCCCGGCGTCGTCATCGGCACGCGCAGCATTGATCGCCGGTGGACCCTGCTTGGCCTCACGACGTTGCTGATCATTTCCAGCACATTGGCCGCTTTTGCCAACGGTCTTTTCATGCTGTTTACATCGCGCGTTTTGCTCGGCATCGGCCTCGGCGGCTTTTGGGCCATGTCGGCGGCGCTGGCGCTAAGGCTTGTTCCGCTGGATAAGATGCCGCGCGCCATGGCCATCATCCTAACCGGCGTTTCGGTTGCCACCGTTTGCGCAGCCCCTGTCGGAGCGTGGATCGGCGCGACGCTTGGCTGGCGTGCGGCCTTTGCCGTCGCCGGCGTGCTGGGTGTCATCGCACTTGTCGTGCAGTTGCTCACCGTTCCCTCGCTGCCGCCGGCCGGTGCGCCCGGCCTGTCCACCATGTTCCGGCTATTGCAGCGCCCGCAGGTCAGGATCGGCCTTCTGACGACGCTATTCATCGTCGCGGGCCACTTCGCCGGCTTCACCTATGTTCGCCCCTTCCTCGAAGACGTGCCGCAGCTTGGCGTCGAAGCAATCTCGCTCGTTCTTCTGGCTTACGGCGTGGGCGGTTTTTTCGGTAATCTCTTCGGCGGCTTCCTCGCTGAGAAGAACACGGCATGGGCCGTGACGTTTGCCGCCACCCTGATTGCCGCATCCGCTTCCGTGCTGGTGATTGCCGGTGCATCTCCCGTTGTCGCTGGCTTTGCCATTGCCTCCTGGGGTTTCGCCTTCGGTGCGCTTCCTGTCAGCGTGCAGAGCTTCATCACCCGCGTCGCCTCAGACGAGGCCGAAAGTGCAGGCGCGTTGCTGCTCACCACCTTCCAGATCGCCATTTCCAGCGGCGCTGTTCTGGGCGGACTGCTGATCGACCTTCAGGGTGCGACGATGGTCTTCGTTTTCGTCAGCATTGCAGCACTCCTCGGCGCATCGCTCATGGCATCGCGCCGTGGCGTGGTGCCGCAGATTGAAGCGTCGCAGGGGTAGGATACTTGCCGGAAGAAAAAGGGCCCGCATCCGTGCGGGTCCGAATTTTATGATGAAAAGCCACCCCCTCCGTCATGCCGGCATCAGGCCCGGGGTGACAGAAGGGATGTCGATAGGCTTTTCGCCTTCAAGGCGTCTTGATTGCCTTTCGCGTCCGGTCCTTGCCGACCTCGATTACATGGCGCATGGCTTTCACGGCGGCGTCCGCATCACGGGCGGCGATGGCGTGCACGATCCGCAGATGGTTTGCGGCGATCTCGGCGATGGTTCCGGGCGACGAGGCCGGGGATGAAAGCTGGAATGAGATCGCAAGGGCGGCCTCGATCAGCCCGCTTGCCGAACGCATGAACGGATTGCCTGACATGTGCGCCACGGCGAGGTGGAATTCGAGATCGACCTTGGCGATGGTTTCCGGGGTATGCTGCGGATTGTCGAATTTGGCGGCAATCACATAAAGGGAAACGATATCGTCATTCGATGCCTGAAGCGCGGCAGCTGCCGCCGCCGCCGGTTCGAGCGCGAGGCGGATTTCCGCCAGATGTGTAACGAATTCCTGGTCTATCCCGGCTTCGCAGCGCCAGCCCAGCACATCCGGGTCAAAGAAGTTCCAGCTCGAACGGTCGAGAACGCGGGTGCCGACCTTTGCCTTGGGTTCGACCAGCCGCTTGGCCGCCAGCGTCTTCATCGTCTCGCGCAACACGGTGCGCGAGACCCCGAAACGGAGCGACAGTTCGGCATCGTTAGGCAGCAGGGATCCTTCCGCAATCCTGCCCGAGACGATGGCGCTGCCGAGTTCGGAGACCACATGCGCGTGGCTGTTCCGGCGTTTTCGCCCGCTTATCGTCGTTTCGAGCAGCCCCAATAAAGCCTCCGTGTTGGTTATGCCGGATGTGGTCCGGCCAGTCTCCTGTTTGAATACCAGATGATTGCGCGCTGCAACACGATGAAGACAAAAAGCAGCACGCCAATAACGATTTTGGTCCACCAGGATGACAGGGTTCCGTCAAAAACGATGTAGGTCTGGATCAACCCCTGGATCAGCAGTCCGACGAAGGTGCCCGCCACCAGCCCCATTCCACCCGTCAGAAGCGTTCCGCCAATGACAACAGCTGCAATAGCGTCCAGCTCCACGCCCACGGTCGCCAAGGAATAACCCGATGAGGTGTAGAGCGTGTAGACGATGCCGGCGAGGCCGGACAGGAACCCGGAAAGTGCGTAGATGCCGATTGTCGTTGTACCGATCGGCACACCCATCAGTTCGGCCGATTGCGGGTTACCGCCAAGTGCATAGACATTGGCGCCGAAGCGGGTGCGGCTGGCAATCAGCATGCCGGCGGCAAAGACGAGAAGCATGACAATAGCAAGTGCTGTCAGCCTGCCGCCGCCGGGAAAGCGGAAATAAAATCCCTGTATCGCATCGATGAAGGGATGCGAGATCGGTACGGATTGCGTCGAGATCAGATAGGCCGCGCCACGCGCCAGGAACATGCCCGCCAATGTCACCACGAATGGCGGGATCGACAGGAAGCGTATCATCGCCCCCATCATGCAGCCGAACAGCGTCGAGATCACGAGCACGATGGCGAAGGCCAGCAGCGGGTGAATATTATAGGTGCCGACCATGACAGCTACGAAAACGCTGGTGAAGGCGATGACGGAGCCGATGGACAGATCAATGCCACCCGACAGGATCACGAAAGTCATGCCAACGGCAGCGATGCCGAGAAAGGCATTGTCGGTCAATAGATTGCCGATCACCCGTGTCGACAGGATCGCCGGATATTGCAGCACGCAGAGAAGATAGGCGATGAGGAAGATCGTCAGTGTGGTGAGGAACGGAAGATTGCGGCTGTGGATCATCGCGCGGTACCTTCCTTGGTCATTCCGTTGGCGGTGGCCGGTTTTGCGTGTGGCTTTGGCGTTTTGACAAAGCCCAGAACCGCCATGATTGCCGGCGATTGCAGTGTCAGTACCACCATGATGATACCAGCCTTGATGATGAGGTTGAATTCCGGCGGGAAACCGGAGACCAGAATGCCGGTATTGATGGTCTGGATGATGAGCGCGCCGATCAGCGATGCGGTGATGGAGAAGCGGCCGCCATTCAGCGATGTACCACCGATCACCACCGCCAATATGGCGTCCAGTTCCAGCCACAGCCCGGCATTGTTGGCATCCGCGCCGCGAATGTCGGCGGTCACGATCATGCCGGCGATGGCCGCGCAGAGACCGGAAACGGCGTAGACGAAAAACAGCAGGAAGCGTGCCCGCACACCGGCAAGTGCCGCCGCGCGGCGATTGATGCCGGTTGCCTCAATCAGAAAGCCGAGCGCGCTCTTGCGCACCAGAAGGCCGATTACCAGCGCCGCCGCCAACCAGATGATGACGGGCAGGGGAATGCCGGCGAAGGAGCCGGAGCCGATGGCGGAAAAGCTGTCGTCGTTGAAGGTGAGAATGACACCTTCGGTGATGAGCTGGGCGATGCCGCGCCCCGCCACCATCAGGATCAGCGTGGCGATGATCGGCTGGATGTCGAGAAGGGCGACCAGCACCCCGTTCCACAGGCCGCAGGCAATGCCAACAGCAAGCGAGATGGCGATGACGGTTGGGATGGAATGGCCGTTGCTGATGAGTGTTGCCGCCACCGCGCCACAAATGGCGATAACAGCACCGATCGACAGATCGATGCCTTTGGTGGCGATCACCAGCGTCATGCCAATCGTCAGGAGCGCCACGGGTGCGGCACGCACGAGAATATCCATCAGACTGCCGTAAAGCCTGCCGTTCTGGAACGAAACATGCAGAAAGCCCGGCGAAACGATTGTAATCGCTGCCAGAATGACGAAGAGGGCGATCAGTTGGGGAGCAAGCCTTTTCAGGCGCCTTGTCACAGCCACCATCATGCCGCCTCCGTTCTGGCCGCATCCGCAATTGCCCGCATGATGTTGTCGGCCGTCACCTCGCCGCCCTTCAATTCGCTGACATGCCGGCGGTCGGACAGCACGACGACCCGGTGGGCAACGGCGGTCAGTTCTTCCAGTTCGGACGAGATGACGACGAGCGACATGCCCTCGGTGCAGAGTTTTTCGATCATTTTGAGGATTTCCGCATGGGCGCCGATATCGATACCACGGGTCGGCTCATCGAGGATCAGAAGCCGGGGATGGGTTGCAAGCCAGCGCGCCAGAATGGCTTTCTGCTGGTTGCCGCCGGACAGGAATTTTATCGGCCGGTCAGGATCGGCCGGGCGGATGTCCAGCGATTTGATGAAGCTTTCGGCCAGTTCCACCTTCTGCCGGCGCGAAAGCGGCCGCGCCCATCCCTGGCGGGCCTGGAGAGCCAGAGCAATATTGTCGGTCACGGAAAAGTCGCCGATGATACCGTCAGTCTTGCGCTCCTCCGGGCAGAAACCGAACCCGGCCGTGATTGCGGCTTCAGGCGAAGAAAGAGCGATGGTCTTTCCGTCTATCGTGGCCTTGCCGGTATCGGGCTTGTCGATGCCGAACAGCAGGAAAGCCGTTTCCGTTCGTCCCGACCCCAAAAGACCGGCGACGCCGACGATCTCTCCCGGACGAATGCCGAGGTCGAAGGGGGCGATGCTGCCGCGTTTGCCGTACCCCTCGAAACGGATCGGCGGTTCGCCCTCGGCAACGGTGTCGTCAGTGGCCTGATGCTCGTGGGTGATGTGCTGAAGCTCGCGACCAAGCATCATCGCAATGAGTTCGGACCTCGGCAGGTTGCCGATGTCGCGCGTGCCAACGAGGCGGCCGTTGCGCAGAACCGTCACCCGGTCGGCGATATCGTAGACCTGGTTTAGGAAGTGGGTGATTATGACGATGCCGATACCCCGCGCGCGCAAGTTCCGCAGCACACCGAACAGCATCTCGACCTCATGGGCATCGAGGCTGGCGGTCGGCTCGTCCAGCACCAGCACCTTGCCGGAAAGATCGACGGCGCGGGCAATGGCGATGATCTGGCGGATAGCCACGGAATAGCTGGAAAGCAGGGCGTTGACGTCGATCGAAAGCCCGTATTGGGACAGCAGCGCCTGCGATTGTCTCTGCATCGAGGCTCTGTCAATGAGCCCGAAGCGATGCGGTTGGCGGCCGAGAAAGAGGTTTTCGGCAACGGTCAGATTTTCGAGAAGGTTTACTTCCTGATAGACGGTGCCGATACCGAGGGCCTGCGCTTCGCCGACATTGGTGGGCGATATCTCGCTACCTTCCAGAAAGATGGAGCCGCTGTCGCGGTGGTAAACGCCGGTCAGTATCTTGATGAGTGTTGATTTCCCCGCGCCGTTTTCGCCGAGAAGCGCGTGAATTTCACCGCGCCCGAGCGAAAAATCGACGCCGTCCAGCGCCGTTATCCCGAGAAAGGATTTACCGATGGCGCGTGCTTCCAGAAGTGGTGCCGTTTCGGACATTGCGCAGGCCCTGCATGAAAGAAGCTGTGACGGAGCGGCACGCATGACATGCCGCTCCTTCCGAAGATAAGGGGTCTATTAGTAACCCAGACCCTTCTTCGCCTCGTAGACCTTCATCGGGTCGTCAGACGCTGTGTAGAGCTTGGATTCGGTCTGAATCCACTTCGCCGGTGCCTTTTTGTCTTTCAGATAGGCTTCGAGAGCGTCGAAGGCAGGACCGGCCATGTCAGGTGTCAGTTCCACCGTCGCATTGGCTTCACCGGCGGCCATGGCCTTGAAGATGTCAGGTACGGCATCGATGGACACGACCTTGATGTCGGATCCCGGCTTCAGGCCGGCTTCCTTGATCGCCTGGATCGCGCCGACGGCCATGTCGTCATTGTGAGCGTACACGGCACAGATATCCTTGCCGCCGCCTTCGGCCTTGATGAAGCTTTCCATCACTTCCTTGCCCTTGGTACGGGTGAAGTCACCCGTCTGTGAACGCACGATCTTGATGTTCTTGTGCGAAGCGATGGCTTCTTCGAAGCCCTTTTTACGGTTGATGGCGGGCGAAGAGCCGGTCGTGCCCTGCAATTCGACAACCTTGCAGTCCTTCGCGCCGACATCCTTGACGAGCCAGTCGCCGGCAACCTTGCCTTCGTGAACCTGATCCGAGGTGACCGCGGTCAGGTAAAGATCATCCGGCGCTTCGATCTGGCGATCGAGCAGGATGACAGGAATTTTTTCTTCCTTTGCTTCCTTCAGCACGGCGTCCCAGCCGGTTGCGACGACAGGTGCGATCAGGATTGCATCGACGCCCTGCGCGATGAAGCCGCGAACGGCCTTGATCTGGTTTTCCTGCTTCTGCTGTGCGTCGGCGAATTTCAGCGTAACGCCGCGCTTTTCGGCCTGCTGCTTGGTGACAGTGGTTTCAGCGGCGCGCCATCCGGATTCGGAGCCGATCTGCGAGAAGCCGACGGTCAGCGATTGTGCGGAAACACTGGATGCAAGGCATGCGGAAACGGCGACAGTGATTGCCGCAAGAGCTTTTCTCATCTTATCCTCCCAGAAATGATGTCAGCGTGACGACGTCACTATGAGCATATAGTAATACTCTTGAAAAGGGGTTTTTTAGCGGATTTCCAATTCACGTCATGCCGATTTTATGGAGTTGCAGCATTAAACAGTTATAAATCAATGGCTTATTGTGTATATTCTAATTTCTGCGCCGCGCAAAACTCGCCCGTAATATCGTCTGATCCGGCTTGACAGGCCGCGCCGCTATCTAATAGTAATACAAATAAGCAAGTCAGGTCGTGACGGAATGTGGGGCCTCGGGGTCAGTTACAATCCGGCAAGGCAGGGAGGGAAGAGGCCATTGCGCAACGTCGGTATGGTCGTAAACACCGAAAAATATTCGGCTAAAGCTGAAGAACGGCTCCAGGTCACTCGTCTGGCGCTCGTCTGTCGGTTATGCGTGCTTCCGAGAAGCTGATTCCATTTTCCTTGCGCACAACATAAGCTTGTCGCATTTCGTAATATTTTACCGTTGGCCACTTCCGGCTGGAGACCGCATCATGACCAAATCCGACAATCTGCCCGCAACCCAAGGCAAGCTTCGTTCGCGCGCGTGGTTCGATAACCCCGCAAACGCTGATATGACCGCGCTTTATCTCGAGCGTTACATGAACTTCGGTCTCAGCCAGGCCGAGCTTCAGTCCGATCGCCCTATCATCGGCATCGCGCAGACCGGCTCGGACCTTTCGCCCTGCAATCGCCACCATCTGGAGCTGGCGCATCGCCTGCGCGAAGGCATTCGTGAAGCGGGCGGCATTGCCATTGAATTTCCGGTGCATCCGATCCAGGAAACCGGCAAGCGCCCGACGGCGGGTCTCGATCGCAACCTCGCCTATCTCGGCCTCGTGGAAGTGCTTTACGGCTATCCGCTCGACGGCGTTGTTCTGACCATCGGCTGCGACAAGACCACGCCTGCCTGTCTTATGGCGGCGGCCACCGTCAACATTCCGGCCATCGCTCTTTCCGTCGGCCCCATGCTGAACGGCTGGTTCCGTGGCGAGCGCACCGGTTCCGGCACCATCGTCTGGAAAGCGCGTGAACTGCTGGCCAAGGGCGAAATCGATTATCAGGGCTTCGTCAAGCTCGTCGCTTCTTCCGCACCTTCCACCGGCTATTGCAACACCATGGGCACGGCGACGACGATGAACTCGCTTGCCGAAGCACTCGGCATGCAGCTGCCCGGCTCGGCCGCCATTCCGGCGCCTTACCGCGACCGTCAGGAAATCTCCTATCTCACCGGCCTTCGCATCGTCGAAATGGTCAAGGAAGACCTTAAGCCTTCCGACATCATGACCAAGGATGCCTTCATCAACGCCATCCGCGTCAACTCGGCCATCGGTGGCTCCACCAACGCGCCGATCCATCTGAACGGCCTAGCACGCCATGTCGGCGTTGAACTGACGGTCGATGACTGGCAGACCTACGGTGAAGACGTGCCGCTGCTCGTCAACCTGCAGCCGGCCGGTGAATATCTCGGCGAGGATTATTACCATGCCGGCGGCGTTCCGGCTGTCGTCAACCAGCTGATGACCCAGGGGCTCATCATGGAAGACGCCATGACCGTGAATGGCAAAACCATCGGCGACAATTGCCGTGGTGCCATCATCGAAGACGAAAAGGTCATCCGTCCCTATGACCAGCCGCTCAAGGAGCGCGCCGGTTTCCGTGTTCTGCGCGGCAACCTGTTCTCCTCTGCCATCATGAAGACGAGCGTGATCTCGGAAGAATTCCGCAAGCGTTATCTCTCGAACCCGAACGACCCGGAAGCCTTCGAAGGCCGTGCCGTGGTGTTCGACGGTCCGGAAGATTACCATCACCGCATCGACGATCCGTCGCTGAAGATCGACGCCAACACCGTTCTCTTCATGCGCGGTGCCGGTCCGATCGGTTATCCGGGTGCGGCAGAAGTGGTGAACATGCGTGCGCCTGACTATCTCTTGAAGGAAGGCGTCAATTCGCTGCCCTGCATCGGTGACGGCCGCCAGTCCGGCACGTCTGGCAGCCCGTCCATCCTCAACGCTTCTCCGGAAGCAGCGGCAGGCGGTGGTCTGGCCATCTTGCAGACGGGTGACCGCGTTCGTATCGATGTGGGTCGTGGTAAGGCCGACATCCTGATTTCCGGCGAGGAACTGGCCAAGCGTTACGAAACGCTCTCCGCCGAGGGCGGCTTCAAGTACCCCGATCACCAGACGCCATGGCAGGAAATCCAGCGCGGCATCGTCAGCCAAATGGAAACCGGCGCGGTTCTGGAACCGGCCGTGAAGTATCAGCGCATTGCGCAAACCAAGGGTCTGCCGCGCGACAACCACTAAGGCAGGGCCGTTTACGGCTCTTTGATGGAAAGGGCTTTGCCCTTTCCATCGTCATGCCCGGGCTTTGTCCAGAGCATCTGCAAATATTTGATTGTTCGAGATTTTGTAAATCCTCGGGTCAAGCCCGAGGATGACGTTGCATGTTTAAAGTGTACGTCACGGATCGACTGTTTCACCGTGTTTAAGGCTACGCTGAACACATTTCGGCTCAAGGCCGCAGGACGGGAAAACGACGTTTCAACCGCCCCGTCAGCCTGCGCTTAAAAAATCAAATCACAGGATAAAGCGACCAGAAGAACAGTTCGTATTCCTGATCACGGTCGTCATCGTTGGACTGGTCGTCCGGTCTGCGTGGCGTCCTGTCCTGCAAATCCTTCTCGACCCGCTCGTTTATGGCGGGCGTTCTTCGGCCGATGCCAAAGAGGTCAAAGGAGAGCATGTTGAACCCTGCTACCATGGCCATTTCCCTTCTTCACGCGAGTTAACAGTGCGTTAAGTTTCGCGCGTTGCCATGATTTCGTCAAGATTGACCAAGGAATTTGTCTACCATTTTTAACAACAATGGCGTGACTGACGTTCCGCCAGCACCCGATTTCGCGCAACGAACGTTTATCGGCGCTGTCAGAGACCCTTCGAGGAGGTGCCGGAATAGCTTTTTTCGGCCGCTTCCAGCGCGGAATCGGTATCTGCGGCATGGCCGAGGCTTCTCAGGGCGCTTGAAACAGCGGTGATATTGGCTTGCACCGAATCCTGGTTGGCGCGCCGGCCGGTGTGATTGAGCCTTATCAGCCGTTCCGCACCGGGACCGACACCGCCCGAGACATCCGCACCTTGCTCCCTGGACGCAGCCGCCAGAAATGCGCCGGCATCCACCGTGTCCGGCAAGATCGCTGTCGAAACCAGAGCAGACGCGTCAGTCTCCTCCACCCACGTCGACATGCCAAGGGCCCTGATGCCGTTACGAGTAGCTGTCGCCGCTCGTTCGTGGCGTTCATTGGCGGATGCCAGACCCTCTGCCTCTATCCGGTCGAGCGCCGCCTCCAGCGCATAGAATTCCAGCGGCGCAGGTGTTCCCGGGAGCGCGCCGCGGCCGGTATCGAGCCAGAGTTTCTTCTGGTCGAGAAGTGAAAGCATGGAGTTCTCAGGTGCATTGCCATGTGAAAGAAGTTTCCAGGCACTTTCGCTGACGGAGATGGCGGATAAGCCCGCCGGGCCTGCCAGCGCCTTTTGCGGGCCGATGACCGCAATATCTATGCCGAGCTGGTCAACCTCGAAGGCATGGCCGCCGATGGAAGCGACGGCATCGACGACCGTGACGACGCCTCTGTCTTTGGCGAGCGCGGCAATGGCGGGCAGGGGGTTGAGAATGCCGCTTGCGGATTCCGCGTGCACGATAGCGAGAAGATCAAAACCTGGCCCTTCGTCCAGCGCTCTCTCGACCTCGTGAAGTGATATCGGCTTTGCCGGAGCGGTGGTCAGGTTGCGAACCGTTGCGCCGCCACGCTCCAGCCAGCCCCCAAACCACGCGCCATAGGGACTAGTGACGATATTGAGCGTTCTCAGACCAGGCCGCGCGAGGCTGGTGGCCGCAGCTTCAAGCGCAAGCACTGCTTCCGCCTGTACCAGAAGCACATCGTTATTCGTGCCCATCAGCGCCGCCAGCCGGTCGGCGAGAGCGGCGTAACGGTCTGCTGGAAAGGCGGGCGGGTCGAGCAGCAATGCGTAATCCGGGGCGGGCATGTCTTATCCTTGCGTGGTGATGGTCAGGCGCGGCGCAGCCTCGATCAGGGTTCTGGCGGTCGAGGATTGCGGCGTGGAAACGATGTTTGCTGTCCTGCCGATCTCGACGATCCGACCCGCCTCCATGATGGCGACGCGGTGGCAGACGGCGCGGATGACCGCGAGGTCGTGGGAAACGAAAACACAGGCGACGGCCGTCTCTCGCTGTATTTCGACCAGCAGTTCGAGAATTTGCCTGCGTACGGAGACATCGAGCGCTGAAACGGCCTCGTCCAGAATGAGAAGGGGTGGTCTGAGTGCGATGGCTCTGGCAATTGCGACGCGCTGCCGCTGGCCGCCGGAAAGCTCGAACACCGAGCGGCCGGCATAGCTGGCGGGCAGCCCGACTCGCTCGAGAAGGCGGCGGATTTCCGCCGGGCGTTCGCGTCGTTCGACGATGCGATGAATACGCAGCGGTTCGCCTATGGCATCCTCGACGCTGGCGCGCGGGTTGAACGCGCCATGCGTATCCTGAAACACCATCTGCATATGCCGCCGCGCCGCGCGCAGTTCACCGCCATCAAGCGCCAGCCAGTCGCGAGTTTCAAAACGGACCGTGCCTTCGTCGGCCGGGATCAGCCGCATCAGGATGCGTGCCAGTGTGGATTTTCCGCAGCCGGAGGGGCCGGCAAGCCCAAGCGTCTCGCCGGGCTGAAGCGAAAAGGATATATCGGACAGTGCTTCCACCGTACGTGCGCCGGTCCGGTAGGTTTTCGAGAGGTTCTCTACGCTCAGAAGGGCTTCATTCATGATGCTGCCTCATTGATCAGAGGCGGTGTCGAAAGGTCGAGATAGTCGGAGAGCAGTGCGCGCGTATAGTCGTGCGCAGGCGCGGATAACACCCGCCTGGTGGTGCCGTGCTCCACCAGCCGTCCGGCATGCAGAACGGCGATCTCGTCGGCAAGGCCGGAAGCAAGACCAATATCATGGGTGATGAAGACCAGCGTTCTTTCTTCTTCACGCACCAGCCCATCCAGCAGTGCGGCAATCGCGGCCTGGCTTACCGTGTCCAGCGCGCTTGTCGCCTCGTCGGCGATCAGGATTGCGGGGTGCGCGGCAATGGCGGCTGCAATCGCCACACGCTGTCTTTGCCCGCCGGAAAGCTGGTGCGGATAGGCGCCGATGAGATGGGTGGGATGCGGCAACCGCACCCGTTCCAGAAGATCGCGGGCAAGATCTCGTGCCTGCTTCCATGAAAGGCCAAGATGCCGGACAGCGCCTTCCGCCACCTGTTCACCGATGGTGAGAACCGGGTTCAGCGTCGCACCGGTATCCTGGAAAATATAGCCGATATCGCGACCCGGCTGCGGCCTGTCTGTGAAAAGACCGCTGTCGCGGCTCCAGGAAATATCGCCGGAAACCCGTGCGCTCACAGGCAGAAGCCCGGCAATTGCCTTGGCGAGCGTCGATTTGCCCGAACCGCTTTCGCCGATGATCGCCAGCCTTTGTCCCTGCCGGATCGTCAGCGAAATATCCCGCAGCGCCGGTCCGTCGCCGGCCGCATAGCGGACGCTGAGATCGTCGATCCTGCAGAGTGCATTGCCGCTCATGGCGTTTCTTTCCTCGTCGCCATCGCTTTGTTGATTCCCTCCGCGAGAAGATAGACGCCGAGAACCGTGACCAGAAGACCGATGCCGGGGATGACGGAGAGAAACGCCGCCGAGCGCAGGACGTTGCGTCCTTCCGCGATCATCGAACCCCAGGTGACGATATTCGGATCGCCGAGGCCGAGGAAGGACAATGCCGCCTCGGTTAGGATAGCGGCGGCGACGATGATGGCGGCGAGCGCCAGAACCGGCGGCAGCGCATTGGGAAGTATTTGCCGAAACGCGATCTCCAGCGGATGCATGCCGATGGCGCGGGCGGACTGCACATAATCCCGCTCGCGGATACTCAACACCTGCGCCCGCATCAGCCGTGCTGGATCCGCCCAGGCGCCAAGCGCAATCGCAAGGATGACGATGGGCATGGATGGGCCGATGGTGCTGACGAAGGCGAGCGCCAGAAGGAAATTCGGCACGATCTGGAAGGCGTCGGTAACACGCATCAGCGCCTCATCTACGAGGCCACCGGCAAATCCGGCAATTGTGCCGACGACGGTGCCGATCATGAGGGCGGCAGCGGCAGCGCCGATGCCGACGAGCAGGGATGCCTGCGCACCGTGGGCAAGTCCCGCCAGTACATCGCGGCCCAACCGGTCGGTGCCGAGGGGGGAGGCGGCGTCGGAGAAGGGCGCGATGAGCGGCTCACCGACGATCGACAGCGGGTCACCGGGAAACAGGAGGGCAGCGGCGACCGCCGTCACAGCTAGCAGTGTCAGGATGATGGCACCTGCCGCACCTTCGAAACTGCGCAGGAGCCGGAGAGTGAAACTCATGTCTGTTGCTCCCCGCTGCCGATGCGCGGATCGAACACGGCATAGAGAATATCAACGACGAGATTGATCAGGATAACGAAAACGGCGCTTGTCAGAATAATGCCCATCAAGAGCGGTGTGTCGCGGCCGCTGACGGCTTCCTGCGCAAGCCGGCCAAAACCGGGAATCGCAAAAACGCTCTCGATCACCACGCTGCCGCCGAGCATGGTAGCCGCTTGCAGGCCAAGCACGGTGACGAGGGGCAGAGCGGCGTTGCGTGCGACATGGCGCAGCACGATCCGCCGTCTCGAAAGCCCCTTGGCCTTGGCGAAGAGCACGAAATCCAGCGGCCAGACCGCCGCCATGGCAGTACGCATGACGCGCAGGAAAAGAGCCAGATAGATCAGCCCGAGACTGGCGACCGGCAGGACAAGATGGCGGGCAATATCGAGCGCCCGTACAAATCCCTGTTTTCCGGATGCGATGGTTTCGATGCCGGATGTTGGCAGCCACCTCAGTTGCACGGCAAAGACGATGGCGAGCACAAGGCCGAGCCAAAAGCCCGGCGTGGCGTAAAGCGCCAGCGACAGGGCCGAGAGTACCCGGTCGGTCAACCCGCCGGGACGGGCGCCTGCCAGGATGCCGAGCGCGGTGCCGATGATGAAAGCAAGCGAGGTGGCACTGCCCATCAGGAGCAGCGTGTTCGGCAGCCGTTCGAGGATCAGCCCCAGCACCGGTCGGTCAAACGCAAGCGACCAGCCGAAATCAAGTCGCAGCACCGAGCTGGCGTAAAGCCAGAAGCGGGCCAACACCGAACCGTTCAGACCATATTGCTCGCGCAGGGCATCCCGCAGTCCGGCGTCGCCGCCGCCGATGGAGACGAGATAGGCGTCAACCGCGTCACCGGATGCGTTTTCAAGCAGCACGAAGGTAAAGACCAGAACGATCAGCAGCACTGGAATGGCGCTGATCACCCTTCGCCGTAGCAATGTCGCCGCGCGCCTCACGGCGCTTCCTCAGGTGCCGACCACCGTATCCGCCCAGTTGGAAACGGCCCAGCGTGGATTGCTCGCGACGTGTTTGACAGTATCGCGCGCAACCGTGATGAAACCCCATTCGGCGACATTGATCAGCGGCAGATCGGCGGCGACCTGCTTCTGGAAATCCTTGTAGAGTACCGTGCGGGCTGCCGTATCCACGGTTTCCGCCGCCTTGTCGATCAGTGCATCGAGCGCCTTGTTCTCATAGCCTCCCTGATTGGAGAAGCCGACGCCGGCTGGAATACCGGAGCGAACGAGAATGGTGGTGGAGATCGCCGGATCGCCACGGAAGACCGGGGGCGCGATGGCGAGATCGAAGGCATGGTCGGTATAGACGGCCTTCTGGTGCGCGGCGGCATCATTGTTGACCAGCTCGGCATCGATGCCGATTTCCTGTAGCGCCTGGCGAAGATAGGAACCGAATTGCTTGGTTTCATTGAAGTAAGGCGCCGGCAGAAGCTTCAGTGAAAACCGCGTTCCGTTCGCTCCGCGTGCATAACCCGCCTCGTCCAGCAGGGCGTTCGCCTTGGCGACGTCGAAATCGTATGTCTCGACGTCTCCCGTGTAAAACTGGGGTGCATTTTTCGGTACGGGGCCGGTCGATGCTGTGGCGTAACCGAGGAAGACCTTGTCGATGACGAATTTCTTGTCGATGGCGTGGGCGATCGCCTTCCTGACCTTGAGGTCGGCCAGCTCCTTGCGGCGGTGGTTGATTTCCACGACGAGCTGATAGGTGAGGGCTTCGTAACCCTCCGGGATGACCTTGATGCCCGGCTCCTTCGCGATGCGGGCAAGATCGGCAAGCGGCACGGCGGAAAAGGCTGCGAGGTGGATTTCTTCGGCTTCAAGCGCAGAAGCGGCGCCCGCCCGGTCGGGCAGAACGCGATAGATGATCTCATCTAGTTGCGGCTGGTTCGTGCCCCAGTAATTGGGATTGCGGGTCAGGCGGTAATATTCGCCGGGCTTATATTCCGCAAAAACGAAAGGTCCGGTGCCGACTGGTTTCGTATTGGCCGGATTGGTGGCGATATCACTGCCTTCATAAAGATGTTTCGGCACGACGCTGGT
>Ga0308172_1000767_pt1 | contig 31276 bp, 29 predicted proteins | sample PhyGR2_FD_202134 | JGI IMG/M metagenome (GOLD analysis project Ga0308172, IMG submission 202134) | Phyllosphere microbial communities from UC Gill Tract Community Farm, Albany, California, United States - DLSLSG.R2 | ecosystem: Host-associated > Plants > Phyllosphere > Unclassified | place: USA... | reverse complement strand
CCGGCGCTACCCTGCGCGCCCTTCGGTAGCGCCGGGCCATGCCCGGCGAGCGCCGCGATCAGGGTGATTCGTCGGCCCCCACTTCGTCGATGTCACGGTGCAGGATGCGCCGCACTTCCAGCACCGCCTGCGGGCTTTCCTGCACGCTGTGGCCGGAGATGATCACCTTCTCCGACTGCGCGCCCGGCAGGTGCGCGCTCCAGTACGGCACCAGGCCATCGTCGGATTTCTCCAGCGGCAGTTCCGGTTTGCGCTGGGCGATGATCGAGTGGTACTTCAGGCCCGGCTCGATCGGCAGCTGCGCGGCCGCCTTCACGAACGGATCGCTGGCCTTGAGGTTGTCGATGCTGTTGGGGATCTTCGGCTTGGCGGTGCCATCGACCTGCTGCTCGGCCTGCGCCAGCGCCAGGAACACATCCTCGAACTTGCCCAGGATGGTCAGCGGCAGGCGCACCAGCCGCCCGATCAGGCGGCCGACCTTGTTGCCGGCGATATTGGTGCCCTGGTGCGGGGCGGCGATGAAGATCGCGCGCTCCACCTCCGGCTGCGCCTTGAAGTGCAGCAGCGGCCCCAGCTTGCTCTGCACGCGTTTCAGGCGCTCCCCTTTCAGGTCGTAGTTGGCCAGCAGGTCGTTCCACAGCACATCACCCGAATCGCTCACCAGCAGCCGCGCCAGCACGCCGCCCATGCTGTGGCCGATGTAGACCATGTCCTTCGACGCACGCGTGCTGCCGTTGGGATCGAAGTGCTTCAACGTATCGTTGAAGGCAGTGGCGATCTCGTAGCGGTTCAAGGCGATGGGCGCATTGGTGGGGTAATAGACCTGCCACACCTGGAACTGCCGGCGCAGCTCGGGGTCGCCCATGATCTCGTTGGCCAGGTTCACCCAGGCTGCTGGCCAGGCCGTGCAGCATGAAGATGATGCGGCGGTTCGGGTCCCACGGCTGCATCAGGTAGATGTGCGGTTCGCCGATGCCTTCGCTCAGGCCGAACAGCGTGCGCAGCGACTGCGTGGCGAACCCGCTCTGCGCCAGCCACAGGCCGTAGGCCGCGGTGAAGTTGCCGGCCAGCGGCACCTGCTCGCCATGCAGGGTGATACGTTCGGTGGCTTCCGGCGAATAGGCATCCAGTTCGACCCGCCGCGTGCGCATCACGTCGTCCAGGCTGTCACCTTCGAAGCGCAGCAGCGCCGTGACGTTGATCGAGGACATCTCGCTGAACTCGGGCACGCTGTCGTCATGCCGATGGCGGCGGCCGCGTGCCGCGTCATCGTCGTCCACCGCGGACTCGGCCTTGGGGCCATCGGCTGCCACCACCGGCACCACCAGCTTCGGCGGGTCCATCACCATCACCAGCTCGGCACCGAAGCCATCGCGGCGGTAGGTGCTGCGCAGGCCGACGAAGCTGACCGTACCGGCCGGCACCAGCTGCGACGGGATGCTTTTCAGCGCCAGCTGCTGGTAGTTGGCCGCCAACGTCCAGCTGCCGGCAGACATCGGCCGGGTGTAATCCTCGCCGGCCAGCGCCGCCGCACGCGCACGCGCGAACAGCACCACCGCAGCCTTTTCCGCCGCGTAGTTGTAGTAGTCGCGCACCTGCGTCTGCCGGTCTTCGAACGCGCGGTCGGAGGGCGAGCGACCGCTGAAGAACAGGTAGGCGTAGCCGTAACGCGCCGCCTCCAGCCACGCGTCGAGCGCGGCATCGCTCATCGGCGGCTCGCCGGCGGCGTGCTTCTTCGGGGTCAGTGCCAGTGCGGCCTTGACCCAGAGTTCGGACAGCGTCGACAGCCGCTGCTCGACATTGAGATCGTCGGTCATCAGCAGCGTGCTGCGGCAGACCAGGAAGTCCTTCTCGCACTGCGATTCATCCAGGCCGGCGGCGCTGAGCGTTTCGCGCGAGGCCGGGCTGAGCTTGCCGGTGTTGAGCACGTCGGCGCGCTTGTTCACCAGCGAATCGCTGGAGGCCACCTGCTTGACGGTGACCATGGCACAGCCGCTGCTTGCCAGCAGGACGCACGCCGCCAGCAGCGCCGGCAGCACGCGCTGCCAGCGGATCGGGAAAACAAAGGTCATGGCTGCGGATCCTGCCCGGTGCCGGGAATGCCGCGACGGATCACGGCGGAGAAGTTGTCGCCCGGCGCCACCTGCAGCGCGCGGCCGGTGATGCGGCCCTTGGCCTGCAGTTCGGCATACGGCACGCCGGGCGCCAGCGCACCGACATCCTGTGCGTACTCGGCCAGGTAGCCGGACAGCAGCAGGCGGTAGTCCAGCGGCAGGCCCGGGGCGATGTGCCGGGCCAGGTCGAAGACGATCGTGGTGCAGTTGCTGGTGGCCGTGTTGTAGAAGGCCGGCGCGGCATCCAGCTGCCTGGCCTCATCGAGGTAGGCGGCGAACAGCGCCTTCAGCTGGCTGCGGTCCAGGCCGTGCAGGCGGTACAGGTAGACATCCTCGCCCCGCGCATTGGTGCGCGTGCGCAGGATGTCGGTCTCTTCCGAGGCCACCAGGGTCATCTCGAAGCGGCGGAAGAAGCCTCCCAGCGCCGAGAACGATTCACCGCGCTCCTTGCGGATCTCCAGCGAGAACACCAGGTGGCGGCCATCGTCGAAACCGAACGAGACCAGCGTGTGGGCGATGGCCGGGCCCATCCAGTAGGAAAGCACCAGATCGGCCGAGCGCAGCTGGTCCAGGTCGTACTCGCGGCGCACCCAGCGCGCGTCGTAGTCGGTCTCGCTGCGCCAGGTGAAGTCGCGCACATTGTCCAGCACCACGTGGCGGCCATCGAAGGACGCTACGTGCAGGCGCTGCGCCACATCGTCGGCCCAGTCGCGGTCCTGGCGCGGGGTGAGCAGCAGCCACCACAGGCCGGCCAGCACCACCGAGGCCACGTAGAAGCCGCTCCCGCGGCGGGTCTGCATACCGCGCGCCACCGTCCAGCTGGTCCACAGCGCCGCCAGCAGCCACAGCCCGGCCACGCCCGCCGACAGCCAGCCCGGCCCGGGCAGCTGGTAGGCAAACAAGCCGGCCATCCACAGCGCCAGCAGCGCCATGGCACATCCTGTCATCCAACGTCCTGCGGCTCTCACGGGCATCCTGTCGCGTTCGGGGGGCGGCATAGTTAGCCACAAGCGAGCTGACGCTGGCATCACCGGCCCATTCAGCAACGGGCGCCGGCCGCCGGGGCAGCGCATACTGGCCGGGCCACCACCTTCGGGAACAGCGATGGGAATCACCTCTGTAGCCGGTGTTGCGGTACAGCCCCGGCACCGCGCCACCTGCCATTGCGGCGCGGTCGAGCTGCTGCTGGACCTGCCCGACGGCATCGTCGACCCGCGCCGCTGCGACTGCTCGATGTGCCAGCGCCGTGGCGCCATCGCCGCCAGCGTCACCCGCGAGGGGCTGCAGGTGGTGCGCGGCCAGGACCACCTGCGCCTGTACCAGTTCAACACCCACGTGGCCGAGCATTACTTCTGCGGTGTCTGCGGCATCTACACCCATCACCGGCGCCGCTCCAACCCGGACCAGTACGGCTACAACGTGGCCTGCCTGGACGGCATCGATCCCTTCGCGCTGGGCATCATCCCGGTCAACGACGGGGTCAACCACCCGGCCGACCAGACTGCCTAGTGGCGCGTGCGGCGCATGGCCGGGGCGACCTTCTGCCACGGTGCCATGCCGCTGCGCCCTGCCCGTACGGGGCGTTTCAGCCAGGGCCTGCGCGGCGGCGGCGGCGGGTCGACCGCCATCGGCGGCGGCAGCGGACGGCGGCTGGGCCAGAGATGATCAAGCAGCCACATGGCGGATCTCCGTGGGGGACGGGGATGATCGACTCTAGGCGTACGGTGGCATGGGCGGCGTGAGTCCCTGACGACACGACGATGACATGCCCGGCGACTTACGCGCGTTCCGCACTGGTTTCGTGCAACGCCACGCTGCGTCCCAGCAGCAGCTGCCCAGCGCGCGGCTGCGGGTGTTCATCGATTACCTGGTCGAACACCTGTTCCGTGCTCGATAGACTGGGCAGCCGTATTGGAAGCAGTTGCGCACATGGCAATCAAACACCTGGACGTACTGAAGCTGCTTGCCGCCGCCGGGCTGGTCGAGGCCATCGACGGCGACGTCAAGCGCTGCGCGCACTGGGCGCGACTTGGCCCTGGGGCGGCCGAGCGCGAACCTGCGCAGATCGGTGCAGAGGTGATGGGAGACGTACTGCTGCGCTGGAACTGCATCCTGCAGGCCGACCCGGCCGAGGTCGCGCCGCTGTATGTCCACAAGACCGCGTTGGCGCTGGCAGTGTGCCTGCATCGCCAGGGCTTCGCCGATGTGGAACTCACCGACGCAGCGGTTGCGGCGATCGCCGCCTTGAATGCCGCCGTGGCATTGAATGACACCTTCCATCGCCGCAGTGCAGACATCGAAACCCTGCTGCGCAGCCCCGCGTTGATGCCGGCACGCCGCCCCTCGCAGGCGAAAGCGCACACCGCGTGGCGCGCCGGTGACGTGGTCGGCATGCAGGTGGGCGACCGCCACCATGCCTTCCATGTACGGGAGGTCAGCCAGGGTGCGCCCATCGTCGAGTTCTACGACATCGTGCAGGACACGCCGCTGGCATGGGAACACCTGCAGGGCGTCATCGCCCGTGGCGAACGGTTGAACGACGGCCGGGCGTACGTGGACCGGCATGCGCTGTATGGGCTGCAGTACCAGCCCGACCCCGCCCACCAGTTCCGCCTGCTGGCCAGCGGCATCGCGCAGGGGCCGGACAACGCCCACCTTGCCCGGCACAGCGGCCTGTACGCGGTCACCGATGTCTTCCGCATGGCGCGTGAGCTGCTGCCGTAGTCCAGGCCTGGGAAAAATGCACCGCCCGCCGCCACTCCCCAGATGAGGTGCGCTCCGCCTGCGCAGAGCTGCAGCGCTCACACCCACGCTGCGGCGTGGATGGGCGGCGGGCGATGCGGGTTGGCGTACCGGAAGACTCTGGAGCGGACCGGCGGATCGGGATGATCCCCACGCATCACCCGCCACGGACCAGCGGGCCGCGCCGTCCGGAAGCCGTCCTCCCTGGACAGCTTCCGGACACGCGCCAGAGTTTTTTGGGACGCCAATCCCAGCCAGCCACGAAGGCCGGCGAAGGGATGCTGACGGCGCGTGCCGACGCTGGCTGTAGGGGTTACCCGCAGCCACCCCTCAGGAATGTGCGGATCGCCAATGCGACGCGCTGAAGCCCTTGTCCTGCAGTGCCCGCGCATCGGGGTCGCAACGCGCGGCAACCAGCATTTCAGGCACCACCGGCGCGGCAGAGACACGCCGCAATGTCGATCACGACAGATCCTGCTGGGCGGCCAGTGCCAGGAAGTGCTGCAGCACCGGCCCAGCCACGCCCGGCCGCGTGCAGAACTGCAGCTTGAAGCCCGCCTCGGCGCCGTCGATCACGCGGTACACCACTTCCTGCGGACGGAAGCTGGCCATGCTGGCCGGCACGATCGCCACGCCCGCATCCACCGCCACCAGCGACAGCACCGCGTGCATGCCCTGCGCCTCCTGCACCACGCGCGGGGTGAAGCCGGCCGTGGTGCACAGGCCCAGCACCTGGGCGTGGAAGCCAATGCCCTCGCCTGCCGGCCAGGACACGAACGGCTGCTCGGCCAGCATCGCCACGGTAAGCGCCTGGCACACCGCCAGAGGGTGCGTGCGCGGCAGGGCGATGGCCAGGCGATCCTGGTCGAACCCCTGCAGCGCCAGCTCGGTGGACGGAATGGGTGGGATCAGCACGCCCAGGTCGATGCGCTCTTCGCGCAGCCACTGCTGCTGTTGCCGCGAGGTGGCCTCATGCAGGTGCAGCTGCACCTGCGGAAACGCCTGGCGGAACTGCCGGATCAGGCCCGGCAGGCGACCGTACAGGGCGCTGCCGACGTACCCCACGTGCAGGCTGCCGATCTGCCCGGCCGCCGCTTCACGGGTACGCTGCAGCGCCTGTCCGGCCTGCTGCAGCGTGGCACGGGCTTCCACCAGCAGGGTCTGCCCGGCGGCGGTCAGCCCCAGCGTGCGGTTGCCGCGCACGATCAGCCGCGTGCCCACCTCCTCCTCCAGCCGCCGCATGGCTGCCGTCAGCGGTGGCTGCGACATGTGCAGGCGCGCGGCGGCGCGATGGAAATGCAGTTCTTCGGCCACCGCCACGAACTGGCGGAGCAGGCGCAGATCGATCATCTCGGCACGGGCAGCGGGGGGCTGCCTAGGGTACGCGCTCAGCCGCGTGCGTCGACACTCGGCCGTGCGATCACCGGCCACTGCAGGGCCACCGCCTCGATGCTGTCGGCCGCCACCGCGCGCAGGTCGCGCGGGTAGCCCACATGTTCGGCTTCCTGCAGACGCAGGGCATGGAACTGGCCGTTGCTGGCGCGCAGCACCCAGCCCCCTTCGTGGCACCGCGTCGATGCCAGGAAGGCCACGCCGCTGGCTACCGCATCGGGGTGCAGCTCGTCGGGTTCGCCGTCGATGCCCCACATGCGCGTCTTGGCCACCGGCGAAACGGCGTTGACCACGATGCCGTGCTCGGCGCCCTCCAGTGCCAGCACGTTGGCCAGCCCCAGCGCGGCCATCTTCGCCATCGCGTAGCCCGCCAGGCCTTTCTGCGCGTACTGCGGGTACAGCGCGCGGTCGGAGGTGGTCACCACGATGCGGCCGCCGCCAGCGTCGCGCATCGCCGGCCAGGCGGCCTGGGCCAGCCACAGTGGCGTCTTGGCGGCCAGCCGCAGCATCTGCTCCAAGGCATCGTCATCCACCGCCTCAAGCAGTTCGTACGCGACCCAGCCGGCGTTGTGCACGATGAAATCGATGCGGCCATGCCGTTGCAGCAGTTCGCGCACCAGCGCGTGGCAGCACACGCGCGCGTTGATCGCACCGGAGGCCGCCTCCACCGACAGGCCCTGTGCCTGCAGGGCGGCCACGGCGTCGCCGATGCGGTTGGGATCGCTGCCGCGGCCGTCGAGGCCGGCGCCCACGTCATGCATCACCACGTGTGCGCCGCGCTGTGCCAACAGGCGGCTGTACGCCAGGCCAAGACCGCCGGCCGCGCCGGTCACCAGGCCGACCTGGCCTTCAAAGGATACGAGGGAAGGTTTCATCCGCCGCAGCATGGGCGATGCGCCCGCGCTGCGGCCAATACCGATTGTCCACGCGCACGATAGCCGTTGCGTATCAACCACGGGCTCAGGCTTCCGAATCGCTGCGGCTGATGCGCGACACACGCCAGCCGCCATGCGAGGTGAAGCGCCCGCTGTCCCCCCACACCGCAAACCGCAGCCCGACCACCGATGCGCGCAGGCGCGAGCAGTGCCACTCGCGCGCCTTGCCGTAGGCCTTGGCAAAGCGGTGCAGCAGCCCGCGGTTGGTTTTCTCCGGGCGCTGGGCCAGTCGATCATTGCGCATGTTGCGTTTCCCCTGTTGTCCATGCAGTGCGGATGCCTGTCATGGAACAACCGGAGAAACCGCGCGGAACCTATCGCGCCCGGGCAACCTGTGTGTCGGCCAGCTGCGCGTCCAGGGCCGCCGCGCGCAGCAGGAACTCCGAATGCGGCGACAGCCCGACCAGCTGCGGGCGGGCGCGCTGCAGCTGGGCCGCGGCCGATGCCGCATTGCCGGACTGCAGCAGGCTTTCCGCGTACGGAATGCGCCACTTCGCCGTGGCGGTGGAGTCGGCACCGTAGAAGCTCTCGAAGGTGGCCACCACGGTCGCCCAGCGCGCGGCGGCATCACCGGCACCACTCCGCTGTGCCAACAGCGCGGACTGCATCTGCTGGCGCAATGCCAGGCTCGGCACGGGCGCAGGATGCTGCCGATCGAATGCGGCCAGCGCTTCCCGCGCCTGGGCGATGCGGCCGGCACGGGTCAGCCACTCCAGTTCCACCAGTTCCAGTGTTACCAGCTGCTGGGAATCGGCCGCCAGGGTACGCCGCCACACCACGCCCACTTCGCGCAGCAGCGGCTCGGCTTCGGCGGTACGGTCCGCCCGCATCAGCAACCGCGCCAGCACCATCTGCACGTCCAGGCTGCGCGGGTGCTGCGTGCCCAGCAGGCGCTGGTGCAGGGCCAGCGTCTGCCGGTAGCCCTGCTCGGCCAGCGCGAGGTCGCCGCGCGCCTCTTCCATGATCGCCCGGCCGTACACCATGCCGGCGTACGCCAGGCTGTCGGCCCCATCCACCCGCGCGCTGGTGGCGATGGCCGCATCGAAGTGCTGCTGCGATTCGCCATAGCGGCCAAGATCGAGATACTGGCCGGCCAGCGCGGCTTCGGCCGAGGCCGTATAGCTGCTGTCGATGCCGAACAACTGGCGGGTGATGGCGAAAGTCTGCTCGGCCAGCCGCATCGCCTCGTCGGCACGCCCCTGCGCCAGCAGCGTGTAGACCAGCGAGCGCAGCACGCGCAGGCGCGCCGGCCCGTGCAGGGGCGAAGCATCGCCTCCGATGGCCGCCGCTTCGCGCAACGTCTCCTCGGACAGCGGCAACCTGCCCTGCGACCGGTACAGCGTGCCCAGGTTGGACAGCGTGGTCATCCGGCCCGCATCGAACGCCGCGCCCGTGCCACTGCGGGCCAGGGCCAGTGCTTCGGCATAGGCCGTGTTGGCCTCGTCGAAGTGCTCGCGGCTGGCGTGGGCACGCCCCATCGCATTGAGCAGGTCGATACGCACGCCGACGTCGTCATCCTGTTCCAGCAACGCCAGCCCCCGGCGTGCCCCTTGCAGGGCGGCATCCTGCTGGCCGTCCTCCACCTGCAGCAGGGCCCGTGCGGCTTCCACCGCAGCAATCTCGTGCGCCGGTGCACCGGCCTCGCGCAGGCCCTGCACGGCGCCCTGCAGCAGCGCGCCGGCTTCGCGCGGCTGCCCCAGGTTGCGGTAGGCACGGCCGAGCGCGGCTTGCAGGCGGGCGCGCACCAGCGGCGAGGCGGACAGATCCTGCTCGATCCGCAGCGCGCCGAGATCAAGCACCTCCCGCGCGGTCATCGGGCGGTCGCCGCGGATGCCCGGCTCGGCCGAATCGAAGGCCGCCACCAGCACGTCGGCGATGCTGGACGCGGCCGCGGCGTTTTCTTCCGCGCGTGCCCGCGCATCGCCGATGCGCTGCACGAAGCCCACCGCCACCAGCAGCGCACAGGCCGCCAGCGCCGAGGCGCGCCACTGCCGGCGCAGGAACAGGCGTGCGCGCTGCATGCGGCTGGGCCGCCGCGCGCGCACCGGACGATGCTGCTGGAACCGGACCACGTCCTCGGCCAGCGCATCCACCGATGCGTAACGATCGGCGGCAACCGGTGCGCGTGCACGGGCGGCCACGGCCATCAGGTCGGCGTGCAGGCGCACCGCCGGCCCACCCAGCGCCAGCAGCTCGTCGAGCATCACCCCGAGGCTGTAGATGTCATCGGCCACCGCCGCCGGGCGCCCCGAGCGCCGCTCCGGGCTGGTATAGCGCGGCGTGGCGTAGGCACCGGCCTCGCTGCTGCCGTCATCCATCAGCCGCGAGATGCCGAAATCCAGCAGCACCGGTTCGTCATCGCTGCGCACCAGCACGTTGGCCGGCTTGATGTCGCAGTGGATCACGCCCTGCGCATGCGCGGCCTGCACTGCGCGGCAGACCTTGCAGAACAGGCCCAGCACCCGTGCCAGGGTGATGTCCGGCGCGCGGCAGGCTTCATCCAGGCGCTGCCCGTCGATGAATTCCATCACCAGGTAGGGCTGGTCGGCAGCCGCACGGCCGACGTCATACAAGCGGGCGATGTTGGGATGCTGCAGGTCGGCCAGGATCTGGCTCTCGGCCTGCAGCCGCTGCGCCAGCGCGGGATCGAAGCTGCGTCGCATCACCTTGATCGCCACCTGGCGCCGGTACAGCTGGTCGGCGCGCTCGGCCAGGAACACCCGGCCCATCCCGCCGGCCGCGAGCAGGCGCACCAGCCGCCATGGCCCGATCAGCTGCCCCACCTGGGTATCGCCTGCATCCAGCGAAGCGAGCACCGTATCGATCGAACGCTGCATGCCGCCCAGCGCCTGGGTCTGTGCACGCAGCAGGGCCAGCGTCTCGTGCACCAGCGTTGCGTCGCCGGTCAATGCATGCAGCTCGCGCTCCCACTGCGGCTCGGGCAGTTCGCAGACCGAATCGAACAGCGCGCGCACCGCGCCCCAGTCCACCGCGCTGCTCATGCGCCGGCATCCCCCGCAGGCGTGTCACCGAGGTGGCGCTTGAGCCAGGCCTTGGCGAAGCGCAGGTCGCGATCGACGGTCGGCACCGACACGCCCTGTGCCGCGGCGATTTCCTCGCGGCGCATGCCGCCGAAGTACATCCACTCGACCGTGGAACTGGCGCGCGCATCCACATCGGCCAACGCCAGCAGCGCCGCATCCAGCGCCAGCACGTCCACGGCGTCCTGGTCCTCCACCCCTTCGCGGTCGGCGTGGCCCAGGGTGAGATGCAGCTGATCGCCGCCACGCTTGGCCGCGCCCATCGCACGTGCGTGGTCGACCATCACGCTGCGCATCTTCAATGCGGCCAGGGCCAGGAAGTGCACGCGATCGTTGTAGGCCGTGCCGGGGTCGAGCATGCGCATCAGCGCCTCGTTCACCAGCATGGTGGGCTGCAGCAGGCCGGGCACATCGCCACTCAGCCGGACTGCCGCCATGCCGCGCAGCTGCGCGTACAGCATCTGCAGCAGGCGGTCGCGCGCGGACAGATCGTTGCCCGTGCTCCAGCGCCGCAGCAGCGTGGTGGCGCCATCGTCAGCGGGCGATCCGGAGGCCGTCATCTACATCGCGATCCATGCTCAGGCAGAGACCGCATTATTGCCCATGGCAGGTGCCAGGCGACATCGCAGGCCGGCACACAGCGTGCCACGGGGCTTGCGCTGCCTTCAGCGGCTGAAGCGGCGTGCCCCTGCCACGCAGGCCACGGCGGCCAGGGTCACCAGCAGCATGCCGGCGCTGACCGTTTCATGCAGCAGCAGCGCCGCCAGCGCCAGGCCGAAGAATGGCTGCAGCAACTGCAGCTGGCCGACGGCGGCAATGCCGCCCTGGGCCAGGCCGCGGTACCAGAACAGGAAGCCGACCAGCATGCTGAATACCGCCACGTAGCCCAGTGCCCACCACGCCGGTGCACCGATGGCCGCCATCGACGGCGGGCGCATCATCACCGTCAGCGGCAGCATCACCGGCAGGGCCAGCAGCAGCGCCCAGCTGATCACCTGCCAACCGCCGAGGTGCCGCGCCAGGCGCCCGCCCTCGGCGTAGCCCAGGCCGCACACCACGATCGCCGCCAGCATCAGCAGGTCGGCCTGCAGCGACGCTTCGATGCCGTTGCGTGCCGCGTAACCGACCACGCAGGCGCTGCCCAGCAGCGAGAACAGCCAGAACGCCGGTCGTGGCCGCTCACCGCCGCGCAGCACGCCGAACAGCGCAGTACTGAGTGGCAACAGGCCGACGAAGACGATGGTGTGCGCGGACGACGCCTGGCGCAGGGCCAGCGCGGTCAGCAGCGGAAAGCCCACCACCACGCCCAGGCTGACCATGGCCAGGCCGGGCAGGTCCGCGCGCGCCGGCCGGGGCTGGCGCAGGGCCAGCAGCAGGGCCAGGCCGAGCAGTGCGGCGATGCTGGCGCGCGCGGCGGTCACGAAGCCGGCATCCAGCTCCAGCACCGCCAGCCGCGTGGCGGGCAGCGAGCCGGCAAAGATCACCACACCGATGAAGCCGTTGATCCACCCACTTGCCGACCGTTCCACGCTGACATCCGTTTGCGAAGGGCCACGCGTGGCCCGGGCCGCCATTGGGCCATTGCCACGCCCAGCCACCCAGCTACAATCCAGTACAGTCGCAAGTAACTGTACTGGTCACACTTCCCACACAGTCACCACCATGTCCGGATCGCCCAGCCGTATCGACAGCGTCATCCATGCGGTGCGCACGCGCATCGCCGCCCGCCAGGATGGCCCCGGTGCGCGCCTGCCTTCGGTACGCGCACAGGCAGCGGCCATGGGGGTTTCGGTATCCACGGTGGTCGAGGCCTACGAGCGGCTCGCTGCCGAAGGCGTGATCGCCGCGCGTGCCGGCTCCGGCTTTTACGTGGCCGGGCCGCTGCCGCCGCTGGCCCTGGCGGCCATCGAGCCGCGCCTGGACCGCGCGGTGGATCCGCTGTGGGTCTCGCGGCAGTCGCTGGAAACCCCCGCCGAACACCTCAAGCCCGGCTGCGGCTGGATGCCCAGCGAGTGGTTGTACCAGGATGGCCTGCGCCGCGGCCTGCGGCGCATGGCGCGCGCCGAGCCTTCCGCACTCACCGACTACGCCAGCCCGCTCGGCCTGCCGGCGCTGCGCCAGTCGCTGCAGCGGCGAGCGGCCGGCCTCGGTATCGAAGTGCCGCTGGACCAGGTGCTGCTGGCCGAATCGGGCACGCACGCGGTGGATCTGGTCTGCCGGCTGCTGCTGAAGCCTGGCGACAGCGTGCTGGTCGACGACCCCAGCTACTTCAACTACCACGCGCTGCTGAAGGCGCACCAGGTGCAGGCCATCGGCGTGCCCTACACGCACAGCGGCCCGGATCTGGAAGCCTTCGCGGCGGCCCTGCAGGCACACGCGCCGCGGCTGTACATCACCAATTCCGGCCTGCACAACCCGACCGGCGCGGTGCTGTCGGCGGCCACCGCGCACCGGCTGCTGGGCCTGGCCGAGCGCAGCGGGCTGACCATCGTCGAGGACGACATCTTCGCCGACTTCGAACTGCGCCCTGCCCCGCGCCTGGCCGCACTGGACGGGCTGTCACGGGTGATCCACGTCGGCAGCTTCTCCAAGACCGTGTCGGCCGCTTCGCGCTGTGGCTACATCGCGGCGCGTGCGGACTGGATCGACGCGCTGGTCGACCTGAAGCTGGCCACCAGCTTCGGCGGCGGCCACCTGGCTGCACACCTGATGCAGATCGCGCTGACCGACAGCGGCTACCGCCGGCACATGCAGGCCATCCGTGCGCGCCTGGCCGATGCCCGCAAGCACACCCTGCGGCAGGTGCAGCGCCTGGGCATCACGCCCTGGCTGCTGCCCGAAGCCGGGTTGTTCCTGTGGTGCCAGCTGCCCGATGGCCGCGATGCCGCCGCGCTGGCCCGGCAGTGCCTGCGCGAAGGCGTGGTGCTGGCACCGGGCAATGCCTTCAGCCAGTCGCAGCGCGTGGCCGACTATGTGCGCTTCAATGTCTCGCAATGCCAGGACCCGCGCATCTGGCAGGTGCTGGCGCGGGCGCTGCGCTGAGGCGGGCGCCGGTCATCCGGCTTCGGCGCGATCACCCTCGCCCTGGTAGGTTTCGGCCTTGATGTCGAGCAGCTGTGGCCCGGACAACGTCGCACCGTTGAGTTCGGCCCCGGCGTGCAGCGCGCTGTTGACCGCATCCATGGTCGAACTGCGCTGGGCAATGGCCTTGAGCTGCGCGCGCGGGCCGTCGTGGTACATCTGCAGCGCGCGGCGCACAGCCACGGCAAACAGCGGCTCGCGGCCGAAGGCGAAGGTGTGCTCGCCATCCTGGTCATCGCGCGCGGTGAAGGTTGTCGGCAGGGTGAGGCCTTCGCTGTGCCCCAGCACCGCCAGTGCGAACGCTTCGGGCAGCCACACCAGCAGGCGGCGCATCTGCCAGTACTCGACGCCGGCGTCGGCCAGCGCCTGCTCGGCCTGGCCTTCATCCACGTCTTCCTGGCCCAGCAGGGACAACGCCAGTTCGAACGCCTCGTGTGAGGGCATGGTGGGGGGAAGGGGGGGCATGGGCAGCATCCTGCAGTGCAGACAGGCGCGCATCCTGCGGCAAGGCGCTGCGTGCCTGCAATGCCTCTTGCGCCTCGCGGTACAGTGGAATGTCCCCCCTGCCGCAGGAACGCCCCATGTCGACCTTCAATGATCCGCAGGCCGTCGCCTGCTACGCCGAGGGTCCGCTGCGGCAGGTGCCGGGCTTCCTCGCCCTGCAGCAGATGAGCCAGCTGCTGCTGGCCGAACATGTGCCCCGCGAGGGACGCGTGCTGGTCCTGGGCGCCGGGGGCGGCCTGGAGCTCAAGACCTTCGCAGAAGCCCATCCAGGCTGGCAGCTGCTGGGCGTGGACCCGGCCGCACCGATGCTGGCACTTGCCGAGCAGACGCTGGGGCCGCTGATGGCGCAGGTCGAGCTGCTGGAAGGCTATATCGACGATGCACCGGACGTGCGTTTTGATGGCGCCAGTTGCCTGCTGACGCTGCACTTCCTCGATGCCGCGCAGCGGCTGCACACGCTGCGCGAGCTGCACCGGCGCCTGCGTCCGGGTGCGCCGCTGGTGGTGGCCCATCACAGCGTGCCGGCCGATGAAGCAGGCAAGCGCCGCTGGCTGCAGCGCTACCTGGCCTTCGCCGAGGCGTCCGGGGTGACCCACGCCGATGCCCAGCGCACCATCGAGGTCATGATCGAGCGGCTGCCGCTGCAGTCACCGGAGCAGGAGGTGGCGTTGCTGCAACAGGCCGGCTTCGACGGCGTGGAGCTGTTCTATGCCGGCTTCAGTTTCAAGGGCTGGGTGGCGTACGCCGGCTAAGGCGCCACATCGCGCCACGGCATTACGGCACCACGGTGATGCCGATGCGCTGCATCAGCAATGCCACCTGCTGCACATCCAGCCGCGCTCCGCGCAGGTTGACCACGCGCAGGTCCAGGTCGCCCAGTTCCGAACCGGTCAGGTCGCAATCGGTGAAGTTGGCACTGCTCCAGTCGACACCCTCGAACTGCCCGGCCGACAGGTCCGAGCCGGCAAAACTGGCGCCACTGAGGTTGGCGCCATCCCAGCGGTTCTCCCACAGCTCGCACTTTTCCAGCGTCACCCGCGAGAAGTTGGCGTAGCGCAGGTTCGATTTCTTGATGAAGGCGCTGCAGAACCAGGTGCGCGTGGTGATCTGGTTCATGAAGCTGGCGTTGCTGAAATCCGCGCCCTGCGCACGGCACTCGCTGATTTCCAGGCCCAGGGCCTTGATGAAGTTGAAGTGGCACATGCTGATGTCGCAGCCGCGGAAGCTGGCTTCCTTCAGCGTGGCGCCATTGAATCGGCAACCGGTGCGGCTTTCGGCATCGTAGAAGCTGCAGTTCACGAATTCGGTGGCAGTGAGGTCCGCACCGGAAAAATCACATTCGTGGAACTGCTGGTCGACCACTTTCTGGCCGGCGTACTGGTCGCCGGCAATACGCAGGCGGTGATGGACAGCGGGGGGCATGCGGTGGAATCCAATCGGGTTCGGTCATTGCGCCGCGTCAGCGGCCACGGGTCGCCAGCAGGCCATTGGCGCCGGCCCACTGGTTGATGTCATCGCGCCGGATGGCCGCGGCCATCAGGCCGGGGAATGCATCGGGCGTGCAGGCGAACGAGGGTACGCCCAACGCGGCCAGCTTGCCTGCCAGCTGCTGGTCGTAGGACGGCGTACCTTCATCGCTCAGCGCCAGCAGCACGATGAACTGCACGCCCGACTCCACCAGCTCGTGCGCACGCGCCAGCAGCTTGTCCTCCACCCCGCCTTCGTAAAGATCGGAAATCAGCACGAGGATCGCGCCATGTGGTTCGCGGATAAGCCCCTGGCAATAGCTCACCGCGCGATGGATGTCGGTGCCGCCGCCGAGCTGCACGCCAAACAGCAGATCGACCGGGTCATCCAGCTGCTCGCTCATGTCCACCACTTCGGTGTCGAACACCACCAGCCGCGTGGACACTGCCGGCAGCGAGGCCATCACCGCACCGAAGATGCTTGAATACACCACCGACGCCGCCATCGAGCCGCTCTGGTCGATGCACAGCAGCACCTCACGCTGCGGCTTGCGCGCCTTGCGCCCATAGCCCACCAGTTCCTGTGGCACCACCGTGCGCAGTTCCGGCTGCCAGTGCCGCAGGTTGCTGCGGATGGTGCGGTGCCAATCGATCTCGGCCAGGCGCGGCCGGCGATTGCGGCGGGCACGGTCCAGTGCACCGGTCACCGCCGAACGCATCGGCTCTTCCAGCCGGCGCAACAGGTCGTCCACCACTGCGCGCACGACCATGCGCGCGGTGTCCTTGGTCTCCGCCGGGATGACCTGGCTCAGGCCGATCAGGTTGGCCACCAGGTGCACGTCCGGCTGCACCTGCTCCAGCATTTCCTTCTCCAGCAGCATCTGGGTCAGGTTGAGCCGCTGCAGGGCATCGCGCTGCATCACCTGCACCACCGAGGAGGGGAAGTAGCGGCGGATGTCGCCCAGCCAGCGCGCCACGTTCGGCGCCGATCCACCGCGCCCGCCACGCCGGTTGAGGCCGCCCTGGCCCTCCGGTTCGTACAGCGCGGACAGCGCCTGGTCGATGCCCTGCAAGGGCTTGGGCAGTGCGCCGCAGCTGCCATCGGCCTGCTGGCCCAGGATCAGCCGCCAGCGCTGTTCGCGCGTGGTGGGCAGCTGGCCCGCTGTGTCATTGGACAGGTCGTCTGGCGTGCTCATCCGGCAATCCCCAACAGTTCGCGCAGCATCGGCAGCGCGCGCTCGGCGCGTGCCAGGTTCCAGTCCGGGGCCTCGCTGGCCACTGCCTTCGTCACAGTGGCCCGCGCGACCCGGGTGCCCAGGTCGCGGCGGTCAGCCGCCTCGAACGCGGCAAAGGTGCGCCGCACCAGCGGCAACACGCGCACCAGCTGGGTTTCATCCAGGCTCACCACCCAGTCATCGATCATCCGCCACACCGCATCGTCATGCAGCAGCACGGTGGCGTTGCGGTTGAGGAAGCCATCCAGCCACTGCGCGGCCTGCAGCGGCTCGGCGCCCGGCGAGAGCTGCTGCTGCAACTGGGTATGCACGGTGCCGGCGTCCAGCGCGCCGGTATCGAACAGCAGGCGCAGGCTGACACCACGCAGCAGTGCCGTGCTGGCCTGCGACAGCGCGACCCGGCGCAGCGCCTGCCGCCACGCATCGCGACCGTCGGCATCGTCGCGCAGGCTGATCGCCCGCTCGGCAGCCAGCACGACCTCGCGGGCCGCTTCCGCGCGTGCTTCGTCCAGGCCGGTCAGCGCCAGCGACAGGCCGATCACCGCGCGTTCCAGCATGCTGTCAAACAGGTGCGCGACCTGCACGCCCTCGGTCTGCCGCACGTTGCCATAGCGATGGATGTTGGCCAGCGGCGGCAGCGCGCCAAGCAGGGCCAGCGGATCGGCATCGGTGGCCGCGCGCGCTTCCAGTTCGGCCGCAATGGCCTGAACGGCCTGCGGCAGATCGGCCAGCAGCACCTGGTCGACCAGTTCGGACAACGCCGGCAGGTCAGCCGCCGCGCGCGCCTGGCTGACCGCCAGGTTCGAGGCCGCGTCCACCAGCGTCTGCCCATGGCGGCTGGCTTCCACCAGCGCCACCAGGAAATGCGGCTGCCAGGCCAGCTGCCAGAGCTCGTGGAAGGTGCCGCGCGCAGCGTGGCCGGCACGCGCCAACCGGCCCCATTCGATGCCCAGCAGGCGCAGGCGGTGCAGCAGATGGCTGCGGGCCAGGTCGTTGTCCTTGCGCAGGTCCAGGTCGAGGGTCTTTTCCAGTGCCTCGGGCTTCAGCCGCAGGCGCTTCTGCTGTGCTTCCAGGTCACGCTGCAGCGGCACCACCGGCACGCCGTCAGGCACCTGCCCCAGCGCATTGCCGATCAGCAGCTGCTCGCGGATCAACTGCATCGGCGCGTCGTCGCCATTGCAGATGATGCTGCGGCTGGCCTCGCCGATCTCCTCAATGCCAGGCGCCGGGCGGCCGCGCAGGGCGGCCAGAGTATCGGCCAGGCGTGTCGCTTCGATCAGGTGCGCGGACGAGCAGTCCAGGCCGTGTTCGCGCAGCAGGCGACCCACCCGTGCGTACCAGCCCACCGCACGCTGGCCATGCACCCCGGCATTGCGCCACAGGTGGTCGTACCAGCCCGGGGCATCGACACCAGCGCCGTAGCCACTGCCTGCGCTCAGGTGACGGTAGGTCCACGGCACCCAGGTGCTCTGCGTTTTGCGCCGGCTCTGGCCCTTCAGCAGGCGGTTGTCGGCGGCCGCACTGTTGGCACGCAGCGCCGCCGGCTGCAGCGCCGGCACGTGCCACGCGCCACAGACCACGGCCACGCGGCTGAAGTTCTTGCTTGCCACACGCAGTGCCGCGCGCATGTGCGCCTCGCGCATCGCTTCCTGCTCGCCGCGGCGACCGGGATAATCCGGGGTGTGTTCGCGCAGCGCGGTCATCGCTTCGGCAATCGCCTCGAACAGCCCCTGGCCATCGCCGCGTTCCTCCACCATGTGGTTCCACCAGGCTTCGCCATCGGCGTGGCCGGCGACCCGTGCCAGCCAGTCCAGCGGATCGGCCGGGCGCTCCTCGGCGGCCTCCTCGGAGGCCTCCTCAGCGGCATCGTCTGCCTCGGCATCCTCGTCCTGCGGCGGCGGCACCTGCCGCGCCTGCTCCAGCCACTCCAGCGACAACGCCGGCGGCACGTCCATGAAGCGCACCTCGACCGCATTGCGCGCGGCCCATTGCAGGGCCTGCCATTCCGGCGAGTACAGCGCGTACGGATGGAACACCGCCAGCTGCGGGTCGTCCACGCTGTAGGACAGCAGGGCCACGGGGGGCTGCATGGCCGCATCCAGCACGTGCGGCAACAGGTCCTCGGTACCGGCCGGGCCCTCGATCAGCACGCAGTCCGGCTGCAACGCGTCCAGCGCGGCCAGCAGGCTGCGCGCGCAGCCCGGGCCGTGGTGGCGGATGCCGAACAGGGAAATCCCTTCACTCATCGGCGCGGGCCTGCTCAGGCGTGTTCGCGGAAGGCGCGGTACAGATCCTTCCACTCACTGCGTTCCTTCACCACCGTCTCCAGGTATTCCTTCCACACCAGCGCGTCCTGCACCGGGTCCTTGACGATGGCGCCGATCATGCCGGCGGCCATGTCCGCCGGGCGCAGCACGCCATCGCCGAAGTGGCCGGCCAGCGCCATGCCGTTGTTGATGACCGAGATGGCCTCGGCGGTGGACAGCGTAGCGGTCGGGCTCTTCAGCTTGGACTTGCCATCCTCGGTGACGCCGTTGCGCAGCTCGCGGAAGATGCGCACCACGCGCGCCACTTCCTGCAGCGCCGGCGGCTCGGCCGGCAGGTCCAGCGCCGTACCCAGTTCGCCCACGCGCTTGAGCACGATGGCCACTTCGTCTTCCTCGCTGGACGGCACCGGCAGGATGACCGTGTTGAAGCGGCGCTTGAGTGCGCTGGACAGCTCGTTGACGCCCTTGTCGCGGTTGTTGGCCGTGGCGATCACGCTGAAGCCGCGCACGGCCTGCACTTCGCTGCCCAGCTCGGGCACCGGCAGGGTCTTTTCCGAAAGCACGGTGATCAGCGCATCCTGCACGTCGGCAGGAATGCGGGTGAGTTCCTCGATGCGGGCGATCTTGCCCAGGCGCATCGCGTTCATCATCGGGCTGGGCACCAGGGCCTTTTCGCTGGGGCCGTTGGCCAGCAGCTGCGCATAGTTCCAGCCGTAGCGGATCTGCTCTTCGCTGGTGCCGGCGGTGCCCTGCACCAGCAGGGTCGAATCACCGCTGATGGCCGCGGTCATGTGCTCGGACACCCAGGATTTGGCCGTGCCCGGCACGCCGAACAGCAGCAGCGCGCGGTCGGTGGCGATGGTGGCCACGGCGATTTCCATCAGGCGGCGGTCACCGATGTACTTGGGGCTGACCACGAAGCCGTTGTCCAGCGTGCCACCCACTAGGTAGGTGACGACCGCCCACGGCGACATCGTCCAGTTGGCCGGGCGCTGGCGGTTGTCCTGGCGTCGCAGTTCCTCCAGTTCCTCGGCGTATTGGTGTTCGGCGTGCTGGCGCAGGACGGCAGTGGTCATGGTGGCTCCGTGTGTAAGGGGTTCGATCAGAAGGGGGAATACAGGGCCTGGCGAAGGGCCAGCAGCGCACGCGCCTGTTGCGCGCAGTGCAGCATCGCGTCGGTGGCCGTGGCCGGCGGTTCGGCGATCTGCACGCCGGCCAGCGTGGACGGATGCAGCACCGCCAGCAGTTCCAGCAGGCGGTCGCGCAGCAGGTAGTCGTAGCGCAGGCGTTCATCGCCGAACAGTGCGCCCACGCTGGGGGCCAGCGCCTGCGAATAGGCCGCGCTCAGCGACTGCGCCGCGCCGGTGCTGTCCAGCACATCATCGAGCAGGCCCTGTGCGATCAGGTCCTGCAGCTTGGCCGGCCAGTACCGCTCGCGCTGCGCCGCAGGCAGCAACGCCAGCAGCTCGCTCTTGCGCGCATGGGTTTCCTTCAGCGCGACCAGCGCTTCCACCCACTCCGGTTCGCTGGCGTCCACGCGTTCCAGCCACGCGCGCAGCAACGCCTGGTACCAGTCGCCCTCGCGCGCCCAGGCCACCACCTCGGCGGCCGGCTTTTCCAGCGTGCGGCACCACCAGGCCAGCGGCAGCTGGCGCGCCAGCTGGTACAGCCACCAGGCCCGCTCGCCCAGCACTTCGCCGTTGGGCCGCTTGCCATCGATCGCCGCGTCGGCCCAGCCCGGGTCGAGCGTGGCCGGCGCCTCCAGCGTCCACGCCAGGCGACGCAGCAGGCCGCTGCGGGATTGCTGCAGCAACGCCGCCATCTGTGCCTGCAGATAAGCCGCGTGCGCCGAGTCAGGCAGGCGCGCCAGCATCGGCCCGGCCAGCGCGCGCACCTCGCGGCTGCGGTCCTTCAACAAGGCCTGCAACAGCGGCGCATCGTCCGCGCCCAGGCCCGGCTGCAGCGCGGCCACGAACGCGGCACGCTCGCGTGCGGGCAGTTCCTTCAGGCTGTCCTGCAACCGCGTACGCGCCGCCGCTGCATCCTCCAGGCGCTGCTGCTGGAACACGGCCAGCCGTGCCTCGCTGCTGCCCTCATTCCAGACCTGCTCGACCTCCTCCGCGCTGGCCTGTGCCTCCAGCGGTGCAGATGCATAGCGCCACTCCGGATTGCAGGCCGCCAGCCAGTAGCCGCGCACCCCCAGTACCGCACGCAGCGCCTCGCGCAGCACGGCCAGCCGCGCGCCGGCCTCCAGCGCCTGCGGCAGCACCGCCACCGGCAGGTGCCGGCCGTGTGCGGCCAGCTGCGCGCAGGCCTGCAGCCGCAGCCGCTTGCCCCAGGGCGAGAACTGGCCGGGCTGGAACACCGTGGCCAGCAACGCAACCCACGGGTGGTCGGCCGCCAGCTGCAGCGGGTCATCCGCCACTGGCGGCGGCACGCTCACCGCTGCTGCCGTGCGCACGGCGGCGCGCTCGCAGGCGGCCAGCACGCCCACCTGGCGGCTGTAGGCCAATGCCGGTTCGTCCGCATCGGCCACCGCCTGCAGCAGCGCATCCAGCGCGCCACCCACGGCAATCACCTGCGGGCGATCAATGCCCAGCAACGCCGGCTTCAACCAGGCCTGGTTCATGCGGCACTCCTTTCCCAGCGCTCGTCGCGCGCATTCCAGGCCGACAGCGGCAACAGCACCTGGCCGTCCCACTCACCCATCACGCATACCGGATGGCCACCGGCAAACGCCATCAACGCCCACGCCTGCAGGCCCGGCAGCTGCAGCGGCAGCGCGCCTTCGGCATGCTGCAGCCAGCACTGCGTGCCGTCATGGGCGATGTGGACGTCCTGCAGGCGCATCGGCACCTGCGGCAACCAGGGATTGCGCGCGTACGCCTGCGAGGCCGCGTCGAAGGTATCGGTGCGGGGCGTGGTGGCTTCAGTGCGGGGCGCTTCGAATTCGGTCACCACCGCGCGCAGCGGCACACTGCCGGCATGGAAATGCAGCCGCGCTGCATGCACGCTGCCAGTGCGCCATTGTTCCTGCCAGCCGCGACCGCCGTGGCTGAAATCCTGCACCAGCGCACTGCGCCCGCTGTCCAGCCCATGCAGCCAGACGCGGCGTTCGACCAGGTTGCCCGGCTGTTCCACCAGCCATTGCCCCTGCACGTGCCAGCGGTCGTGCACCGCCTCGCCATCGCGCTGCACCGCCTCGCGGTCCACCGGCCAGCCCAGCGCGGCGCGCAGGTCGGCCAGTCGCGCCGGCTCGTACTGCGCACGGCGGGCCACGGCCTGGGTCAGCAGCTGCAGCAGCCCCAGCCGCGCGCCCAGTTCGCCCAGGCCGGCCAGGCCCGGTGCGCCCTCGCCCAGCGCAGCCTCCAGCTGGCTGGCCAGCCCCGGCGCCTGCGCATCAACCATGCGCGCGACCATGGTCTGTCCCTGCGCGTGGAAATCGGCGGGCAGGTTGGCCAGGCCCTGGCGGAACTGATCGGCAATCCAGCGCTGCAGCTCGGCTGCACCGGCTTCGATGCGGCCCCAGCGCACCTGCTCGCGCTTGGCGGTAGCCGCGGCCTGCGCCTGCGGATCCGGGGGCGGCGCAACGGCTGCCGCCTCCACGGCAGCCTCTTTGCGCGCAGCGCGGTCGCGGCGTCCGTTCAGCCATTCATCCACCCAAGCCGGTCGCGCCTGTGGCACGCAGCGCGGGTTGCCGGCGGCATACAACAGCAGCAGGGCCAGCCCGTGCTTGCAGGGAAATTTGCGGCTGGGGCAGGAACACCGGCTGACCAGCGCCGCCAGGTCCACCTGGGTCTGGTAGGGCTTGGAACCACTGCCCTGGCATTCGCCCCACAGCGCCTCGTCATCGGCACCCAGCAGGGCCCATTTGCCATCGATGGCCAGGCCGCCGCCGGCCTTGGCCGACGCCGCATCCGGCGCAAGCGCGAGCACCTGCTCGCGCGTGAGTCGTACTTCCATATGCGTACCCACTTCAGATCGACCCATCATAGCGAAGGCGGATGACAATGACTGTGGCAACGATCATCACGCACGGGCGTATCACCACGCGAGACCGGGCGCCGTCATCCCCTTCGCTGGCGCGGCCTGCCGAATTTCATCCGCAGCCGCCGCGTGCCGATCACGACAGCGGTCGCACACAGGCCGGTACCCGCCACGCTCAGCAGCAACAGCACGCCCAGCCGTGTGTTCTCCTGCCGCAGCATGCCCGGCAGGTCCCAGCTGTGCAGGAAGTAGAACAGCCAGCGGCCGACGCGTTCGCGATGGCCCAGGGTCAGCAGCGGATCGCCGGTGGCCAGATCGATGTACACCCGCGTGGCGTGTTCATCGCCGAAGTCGGCCACCGCCACCGGGAAGCGCCGCACCGCTGCACCGTTCATCGCCTCGGGCGCGCGGGGATAGAACCAGGCATCCGGCGTGTGCAGGAGCGTGAATGCACGCAGCGGTGCCGTGCCCAACGCCGGTGCGCGCTGCTGCAGCCACGCCACTGGCAACTGCTCTGCAAGCTGCAGCTGCCCATCCACGCGCGAGACGATGCGCGTACCGCCCTGCCCGTCCAGCAGCACCGCAAACAGCTGGCCATCGATGCGCCGCCACTGGATCTCCACCGGCGCAAACCCCGCCTGCGCCGCTGCGGCCAGCAACGCCTGCGGCTGGGCCAGCGCATCATCCAGCGCCACCGCCGCACCGCGATAACGCTCGGCATTCGTCGCATCGCCCGGGCTGCTGAACACCTGCAGCGGGTTCATCGACATCAGCCCGCTGAAGATCCAGGTGAACACGAAAGCCGAGGCCACCAGGCCCACCAGATGGTGCCAGCGCATCCACGGCTCTACGTAGGGTGTTTTCGCACCGGAGCGATACCGGCCACGGAAGCGCCAACGCCACACGCCCACCACGATGCCGCTGATGGCCGCCACCGTGCACAGCCCGGACAGCACGATCACCACCCACGTCCACACCGGGTCCACCGACTGCATGCGCAGGAAGTACAACCAGTGCAGCCACGCACCCACGTAGTTCCAGCGCTGCTGGTGGTACGGCGCATCCAGCACCACTTCGCCGGTATGTGAGGACACATACACGCTGCCCGGCTGTCGCCCGCCCACTTCCACCTTGTACAGCGGCCGGTGCGCATCCAGCCCGCGGGAATGCGTCCAGCGATCCTCGTCCACGCGCACGGCGCCCAGGAAGGCCGGGCCACCGGCAAACGCCGCCGCCGCAAGTTCGGCACGTTGTGCGGACACCGGCAGCAGCGCGTGGCCGCTGCCGGCCGACCACGCACCCACGTTGGCACCGCCGCGCACCACATAGGCCGGCTCACCGCGCAGCGTGGTCAGCGCCACGCGTTCCGGTTCGGCCTGCACGGCGTCGGGCAGGATCGACAGCCCCTGCAGCGCGCGCGAGTCCTCCAGCACCGGTAACGCGGCCAGCCGCTCACCTGGGGTCAACTTCGGGTAACCGATGAACAGCATCACCATGCCGCTGACGAACCACAGCAGCATCAGCAGGCAGCCCCCAATACCCAGCCAGCGATGCAGCAGGTAAGTCCAACGCTTGGCGGTGGATCGCAGCGACATGGCCAGCGCCCTCAGAAGCGATGGTCGAGGGTGAACTCGACGCGGCGGTCCGGGCCCAGCAGCCACTGCGTGCTGGTGTAGTACGCCGTTGCGTAGTACGCCTTGTCGAACACGTTGAACAGGCGTGCAGTCACCCGCGTGCGCGGCGCGGCCTGCCAGGTCAGCGCCAGATCGGTGGTGCTGTAGCCGGGAAGTTCGAGCGTATTGGCGTTATCCGCGTAACGCTTGCCCACATAGCGCGCGCCGCCGGCCACGGTCCAGTCCGGCAGGAACTGCCAGCTCAGCCACACGTTCGCCATCCGCTCGGCCACGTTCGGCGGCACGTTGCCATCGCGCGAGACCACCACTGCGGGCGAGCCGGTGGTTTCCAGGAAGTCCTCAAATTCGGCCTTCAGCACCGTGGCATTCGCATCCAGCGACCACTGCGGTGCGAACGCCCAGTTCAACGAGGCCTCGATGCCGCGCGAGGTCTGCGCGCCCACCTGCACGCGGCGATCAGGCTGCAGCGGATCACGGCTGAGCAGGCCGGTCTTGCGGATGCGGTACGCCGCCAGCGTCCACTCGCCGCCGTCGAACGCCTGCTTCATGCCCACTTCGAACTGCCGCCCCTTGGCCAGATCGAACGCACCGTTGGCCGGGCTGATCATCAGCAGGCCACTGACCGGGTCCGCCGCCTGCGAGTACTGCGCGTACAGGCTCAGCGTCGGCCGCAGCGCGAACACCGTGCCCGCGCGCCAGCCGGAGCTGCTGTAGGTCTTGGAGAATGCTGCCGCGCCACTGATCAGATCGGTGCGGTCGATGGTCGCGCGGTCATGGCGCAGCCCACCCAGCACCGACCAACGCTCGCTCAGCGTCAGGTGGTCTTCGGCAAACAAGGCGTACTGCTCGGCACCGTTGCGGTAGCGCGGCAGGTTGGGCGCATCGCTGGCGAACTGCCCCGGCACCGGATGGAACGGATCCACCGGCCCGGAGCTGCCGGAGTAGGTGTTGTTGGTGTGCTTGAAGTGCGCGCGGTTGGCATCCAGGCCCACTGCGAAGCTGTTGGCCAGCCCGCCCACCTGCCCCTGCACGCGCAGCGTCGAGGTCAGCCCGGTCTGGTCCTGGTTGTGGGTGATCTGCGTGTTGTCCGAGCGATCGATCAGGCCCGTGGCATCGTTGTAGACATAGGCCTCGGCATTGCGCCAGTCACGCTGGCTGTCGATCTGGTAGACGCGCGTGCGCCATTCCACGTTCGCGGTGGGCGTCCACAGCGCATCGAGCTGGGTCCAGCGGTCGCGGAAACGGATCTCGCTGTCGGCCACGTTGTAGTTGCGGTGGCGCAGCGCGTCCAGCTGGCGGCCCTCCACCAGCGGCGTGCCGAAGTAGCGCATCGGCTGCTGGTAGCCCTGCGCATGGGTCAGGGTCAGCTGCAGGTCGGTGCGCGGCTGCCACAGCAGCGCGCCGGAGAACGTCGCATCGTTGTTGCGGCCACGGTCGACCCAGCCACCGCTGTAGTTGCCGCTCACATCCACACGGTAGGCCAGATCCGGCGTCAGCGCGCCACCGCTGCCGAAGCCCAGGCGCGCGGTGTCCTCGCTGCCCACGGTCACGCTGATCTCGTTCTCGATGGCACCGCGCGTCGGCTTCTTCGGCACGATGTTGATGACCCCGCCAATGGCACCATCGCCATGGATGACCGACGCCGGGCCGCGCAGCACTTCAATGCGCTCGATCGACCAGGTATCGAACGGGAAGGTGACGCCCACCCCGCCGTACTGGCGCAGGCCGTCGTACAGGCGCATCACCGACGCGCCATCGGTAAAGCCGCGGCTGGACAGCGCACTCAGGCCATTGCCCGGGTGCGGCATCGCGCTGATGGCACCGGCACGGCTGATCGCATCGTTGAGGTTGCTGTCGCCGCGCTGTTCCAGCTGGTCGCGGTCGATGACGGTGAGCGCGGCCGGCGTCTGCAGCACGCTCAGGCCGAGCGCCGAGCCCGCGGTGGGCACGGCCGACAGTTCGCCATGGCGGGTATCGACCACGCGCACGGTGTCCAGGGTGGTGGGGTCTGCCGCATCGGCATGGGCCGGTGCGGTGTACAGGGCGCAGGCGCACAGCGCCGGCAGCGTCGCCCAGCGCAGGGCAACGACGTTCGGGTTGGTTTTCATGTTTCCACGGCATGCAATGCCGCCCCATCAGACAGGGCAGCAGAAAAGGAAAGCGCACGCGCTAACGCCGGGCGATGCCCAGCAGCTTCAAGAAAATCGGTAGCGCCGGGCCATGCCCGGCGGCCTTTCGCGTGCGCGGCTCAGCCAGCGAACGCCATCGGAGGCCCACGCGCACCCAGTGTTCCGCGCAGCCGCGAGGGCAGCGCTCTGACAGATCCCGCCAATGCCCTGCACACCGGCGCCAAAGGCACCAGCAGCAGAAACGCCGCCACCAACAAGGTAATCAGGCGCGCTGCGATCAGGCAGTACTCGCAGTCCACGCCCATCTCGTGCTCGGCGTGTGGATCGACCGCCGGTTTGGCGGCGGCCTCGTCGTGCGCCATCGCCATCGCGTGGTGGTCGTGGTGCCCTTCCATCGCGTGCTGCGCGTGTTCGCCATGCGCACCGTGGTCCATCGCGCCATGATCCATGCCCGCCATCACCGGCGCGGCGGCTGGCGCCGGCCCATGGGCCATCCAGCGGCTCACCAGCGGGGCGAGCAGCACCAGCAGCATGGCAAGCCATGCCAGGGTCTGGAACCGGCGGTGGAATCGGGGGCGACGCACCCCGCCATTCTACGGCGCGGCGGCCAACCCTGGACCACGTTCAGGGTTCTGCCCCTGCGACACGGTGACGCAGGGGCAAGACCCGGGCCACGCCGATGACTCCGCCCTCTCCCAGTAGAGCCACGCCATGCGTGGATGCTCTTGCTCCTGGGCAATCAAATCACGTACTGCGCCACCCCATTCCCGAACGACCAATTCTCCGGCTTCACTTCCACCAGATTGATGAACACATCCTCGCGGCGGATACCCACCGCCTCGTGCAGGCCATTGGCAATACCGAGGTACAACGCCTTCTTCTGCTCCTGCGTACGCCCCTCGCTCCAGGTGATCTGCACACAGATGAAGTCATCGGTGCGGGCCACGCCCAGATAACCGGGGTCGAAGACGAGGGTACCCGCCTCGTGTTCCTGGAAGACCTGGAAGCGATCGTTTTCCGGCACGCCCACCGCACGCAGGGCCTGGTAGATGGCCTCCCCTACGCGCTGCAGATAATCGGCGGATTTACCTTTGCGAAGATCGATACGGGCGAGCGGCATGGCAGGGCTCCAGAGGCGTGGCGAGATGTGCTGCCGATAGGACCACGCCGCAGGCCCGGCAGCAAGCGGGCGCCCACCTCTGTCGCGTTGAGCCTCGCAGGCAGTGGTCGACCCCACCGCATGCCGCCGGGCCAGTGACGGGAGGCGCATGCGGGCCGTGCCCTCCATCACGCCCGGTTCGACATGCGGGCTTTTCCTACCCTCCTCCATCGGTTGGCAGGCGCATCAAGGGGCACCGGCACGCAGCGCCGGCGACCTGTCCACTACGAGGAAACCCCGATGAAACTGACGCCACTGGCCCTGGCCGCAACACTGTGCGCGTTCACCGCGCATGCCCAGGAAGACGATGACTGCCCCAGCGATGCACAGATGATCGCCACCATGTCCTTCGCCGAGCTTGATCGGTATGAAGCGGACATGCGCGAGGAAGAGCCGCCCTTCGAGGAACTGTGCAAGGACGCCACCGACAAGGACGAAGAGGACGCGACGGGTTCGCGGCGCCACTACTGCGTAAAGCGCACCGCGCGCTACGTGTCCTACAACACCGACATCGGCGCAGAGGAGTATTCGGACATCACGATGTACGACTACGCCTACCTTCCTCGCACAGGCACCACCTGGACACACCGCGTGCGCGTGGACATCCAGGATGTGCTCGGTGAGGCCTCCAAGGGCCTGACGGTGGCACCGTTCCTCTACTGCGGAAGCTGCACCGACAAGCAACAGTTCCAGATGATCACCATCGGCGGACCCGGAGCCTATGACTTTGCGGTGACCCTCCGCATGGACACCGAAGATGGACGGACCAGCCAGAACACCCAGTTGATCCTGACCCGCTTCAACGTGGACCAGACACCCATCGAGATGTCGGCGCCGGAACTGCGGTGCGAGAAGCTGGCAAACAGCAACCCGGGCTGCCGGCATGCAGGTTATCCCGGCGTTGTAGAGCTCAGCCTCTCAGACCCGGATGTCGATGAATCCGCCGCCCACATCCTTGCGGCGCAGGCTGCGCTGCCCAGTAACATCGGACGGTGGGATCCTGATGCTGCGCTGAGAGGAAAGGCGCTGACGCGTGTTCGGAGCAAAGACGTGAGGGCGGCGAACCGGAAGTCCAGCAAGCTGCTCTGCGAGCAGAGATACCCGGGGCAGCCCGACAAAGGGAAGGACTGCGACGAGTACCCCTTCGCATCTACGCACCAAGGCGCCAGCCTCGTGCCGGAGGATCAGATGTCCGTCCGATATCTGGATGCGTCGGACAACCGCCGCGTCGGCGGGCGGATGGGACAGTTCTACTGTGGAAGCGCTCGCATCGTCGACGGTGAGGAATTCTGGGTGAGGATAGTCCCATGAACGCATCCAACGGCCGCAATGAGGTACCTATCACCGTGGATGACTGGCTCGGCCTTCTCACCCGACTCAATCGACAACTGCTCTCCACGCTGAATGAGAGGCTTGCCGAGTCCCACGTTGATATGGGCCTGCAACCCTTTGCCGACCAGTACCCGGACAGCCCGCTGGCAGAGGTTGCTCGACGCGCACTCACTGGGAACATCGACTGGTGCGGCGTACCGGGTGCCAGTGAGCAGGCCATCGTCGATGCGGAGAGGCGTCTCGGCGTCAAGCTGCCGAAGAGCTACCGTGACTTCCTGAAGGTCAGCAATGGCTTCGTGCTGCCGGGGCGTTTTGTGGACATCCTGCTTCCCGTTGAACTGATTCGTCCCTTCGGACAGGAAAACGAGGAGATCGTGCAGATCCGCAGGGAGCTGGTTGTGGATCCGGTAGTGGAGGCATTCGAGTACCACCTTGACCGTGCCATACAGGTAACCGGCACACCGCAGATGGGCGATGATTTCTTCCTGTTGGACACTCATCGCTCTTCCACGCCGAATGAGTGCGATGCCCACGTCTACAGTCGCGTCGATATCGACTGGTTCGCCTCGTTTGCACACCTGATGCTGGAGGAGAGCGAGTCAAGTCTGTAGCGCAGCAACGCCCTGCTCCTTGATCCTCGCGGGCCGGCGTGAAGATCGATATCGGACAGACCGTCGCTCGTTGACGCTTTTGGCTCTATCGCGTCATCGCAACCCGACCGGCCCGCTTTTTCAGCAGATCCTGGTTAGTCGTTGCACGATTGCGATGAGCGCACTGGCGCACAGAACGCGAGTCGCCCGTCCCGCCTGCGTATCAATGCAACTTTCCTCACTGACTTCCGTCTTTGCGCGGATCGATGATCACCCCTCCAAGGCAGCACGCCTTGGTCGGGATTGGCGTCTCGAATAAACGAACAAGCTTCAAGGGCTGCGAAATCATCCGCAGCTGAGAGAATGGACCTACTGCCTTCAATGGCGGGCGGTGCGTGGGGATCGACAGATCCACCAGGCCTTCTTCTCCCTTGAAGTTTGTTTGCCTTGGTACGCCAACCCGCACCGTCCGCCACCTTCATTCCGAAGGTCGCCTTACGCCAGTGAGGGTTTTGCCATGACCAACCGAGCCGCATCGCTTCCCCGCCTGTACGCGTTGATTGCCGACATCGCCAACCAGGTTCCCGACGACATCGCACGCGAGATCGAGTGCGCGTTGGACGAACAGAATCTCCCCCTGCAGGCCCCCACGTTCTTCGCCTGCCTGGACGCCATCCGGCGAGCCGAAGGCGCAAACGGGCAGCCCTGCAGCCCGCGCAGGCTGGCGGCCAACGAGCACGCCTCACTCAGCCGCTCGCTGGCAGGACTCTCCGCGCTGCTCGACATTCTGCAGGCCGCCGAGCGTGCGCGTGTCGAAGGCGGCCCGGACGAACAGATGGGCAGCTTCCACACCGATGGCCTGATCGTGGCCGCGCGGCAGCTGGTGTGCGAGGCCACCCATTGCCTGGAAAGCGGAACGCCCTGAACGCCTTGGCTACAATCACGCAGGGAATCGCAGGAAACCGCAATGGACGCCGAACATCTGGAGTACTTCAAGGCCGCGCTCGAAGGCCGCGCAACCATCGGCTGGAACGTGTGGTTTGCCGCCAACCAGCAGGCGCTGTCACAACAGTTGAGCCGCCCTGCCCTGCTGCGGTTGAAGTTCAATCAGCTGGATGAAGCCGAGCGCCTGCTGGCCGAGGCAGGCATCGTGCCCACCAGCACGGCGGGCAAGCGCTACGAGATGTACTGCGCGCAGTTCGCACTGGACGTGCTGGATGAAAAAGGCCGGCCGCTGCCGGCCATCTGGCGCGCCGCGCACGGCGGTGCCATCGGCCTGCTTGCCGATGGCGAACACGAAGCGGGCCAGGCCAAGCTGCTGACGGAATTCCGCCGTGCCCGCAAGCGCGGGCTGCCGCAGGCGCACGAATGGCTGGGCGACCTGTGCTTCGAGGGAGAGATGGAATTGCGCGGCGGCAATGCCGAGGTGGGCCGCCAGCTGCTGGCGGTGGTGGCGCAGGCCGGCAGCGGCCACGACCTGCTGGACGGCACGGCGATGATCGCGCGCGAGCTGCTGGGGGATCTCGATTGAGGCGATGCGGCTGCGCCACATCACAGTGACCCGTCCTGCCATAGGTTGACACCCATGGGGTGGATGAACCGGCCGCCTTCAGGCGGCCAAGGACGCCCGATGCATCGCATCGGGCGTCTGCATTTTAAGGGACAGGT
>Ga0308172_1000764_pt1 | contig 31346 bp, 26 predicted proteins | sample PhyGR2_FD_202134 | JGI IMG/M metagenome (GOLD analysis project Ga0308172, IMG submission 202134) | Phyllosphere microbial communities from UC Gill Tract Community Farm, Albany, California, United States - DLSLSG.R2 | ecosystem: Host-associated > Plants > Phyllosphere > Unclassified | place: USA... | reverse complement strand
ATGCACGGAAAACCTCGAAATAGTTGGCGAAGACATATCCCTCGTTCATCCTTTGCCATTCTGCGCGTCCGGCGCGATAGAGCGATGGCAACCTGTACCATGCGACGGTAGGCAGCTTGTGGTGCACAAAGTGCAGGTTGTTATAAAGAAAGAGCGGTGCCAGAATCGAGCTTTCAACGATGATCGTGCGCCCGTCCGGCTGCTCCGCCCACTGATGCTCGCAATAGGAGCGGATGGCGATGATGGAAACACCGAGATAGGCGGAGACCCCGATGTAGAGCCAGAGGGGAATGCCGAACAGGCTCGAGACCACCAGCAAGGTCGGAATGAGCCCGGCAAGGTGGAGGGTCCATGCCACGGCGACCTTGCGATCGCCCTTGAAAATCTTGTGCCATTCGGAAGCGGTGAAACCAACCACCATCAGCGGCGGACCGATCAGCACACGTCCAATCAGCGTGTTGTTCCAGGCAAGCAGACGCTTCAGCAAAGCCGGCATCGTCTCCCAGTCGCTCATGGCGCGGTAGTAGCTCTCGGGATCATCGAAGGGATCGGTGAGACGCTCATCCGCATGGTGCTGAAGATGCGTCCGCTTGTAGCTGCGGTAGGGGTAAAACACCCCGAGCGGCGTGAAGACGAGCGCCTCGTTCACCTTGGCACTCCTCGTCGGATGCCCGTGCAGAACCTCATGTTGAAGCGACGAGTGAAGCGCGACCGCAACGCCCATCAGCACGAGCGCGACGATGGGATAGGCCGGATAAAGACTGTAGCCGGCCATCCCCCACAGGCCGTAGCATGCAAGAAGTAGAGCGACTGTCGGCCACTCTATTCTAGGCGCCCTTGTTCGGCGTTGATGGATTCCTTGGTGTTTCCTATCGAATGACGTGTCTCTCATCATATCCCCTGATGCTTTGCCCCGGGACAGAGTTTCACCGGGCCGCGACGCGCACAATGAGAGTTTGGTGACCGACTGTTGATTTTGATAACAGAAACCATACAATGTTGATAATAGTGAACATTGGGGTTGATTATGGACAAACGCGCCCTGGCGGAGCTCTTTCGCCTCCGCTTGCTGGAGTTGGTCACGCGGTCCGGCGATAGCCATTCGGCTTTTGCGGCCGGGATCGGCGTTGACCGCTCGGCACTATCACAGCTTTTGTCGGGTGATTCGGCGCGTCTACCGCGCGTGGAAACACTTCTCAACATTGCCGAACGCCACGCCGTATCGCTCGACTGGCTGCTCGGCATCTCGCACGATCCAGGCTTGACGGGAGAACTGCGCCCGAGCTTCGAAATCGAGGAAGGCGGTGAGGACTACACCGATACGCTGCTGATGAAATGGCATGCCGAGGCCGCAGGTTCGAAAATCCGTTACGTTCCCGCGCGCATCCCGGACCTGCTGCGCACCCCGCAAATCATCGCCTTCGAAGCCGAAAGCGCGCACCAAAGCGTGAAAGCACAAGCCAGCGAGTCCGCCTTCCGACTCGATTACAACCGCCAGCCGGGCACGGATATGGAAGTCTGCATGCCCTGCGAGACGCTGGAAGCTTTTGCTCAGGGGCGCGGCATGTGGAGTGGCTTGAAAAAGGAGATCAGGGCAACACAGCTGCAATACATGTCAGAACTCATCAACGAGCTCTACCCGTCGTTCCGGCTATTCCTGTTCAACGAGAAAGAGCGCTTTTCGGTACCCTATACGATCTTTGGCTCGCAGCGCGCAGCGATCTTCGTGGGCGGCATGTATCTCGTTCTCAACAACGCCGAATCCATCCGCAAGATGCAGCGCCACTTCGACGAACTGATCCGGTTCACCCGCATTCATGCTCATGAGAGTGCTGATTTTGTTAAAAGTCTGGAGGTTGCGTGATGGGTCGTGGTGACAGCACGCAGTAACGCGTCCAATTCGCTATGCGTGGTCTTCGCAAAACCGTCGGGGCATTGCTACAGATGAGCATACCACTGCGGACCTGCTTGAGACCGGTTTCTCAACCGCATCCTTGCCGCAAGCTCTTTGGGTTGCAGCACAGCCTCAGAGCATGGTGAACCGGTTGCTAACTGGTACGCGCTTTATCGTGGTACCCACGCAACTCGTTGCTACCAGACTACTGGACACACGATCTCGAGATGTGGTTCACCGTCCAACGCTTGCGGTCGTCATCATGTCCGTTTGCGGGTGAAAGAACCGAAACGTTACCAGTGAACCTTGTATCAACATCACCCACATGACGAGGGACGTCGCGACAGCGAGAATAATATTTCGAAGTTTGAGTGACACGGCCGAGACTCCTTGTGAGCCATCAGGCTGTCACTCAGGAGTAAATTTTGTCTGAATTGAAAGTCATTACCGACCCTAAACTAACGGACGACGCTATTCTTGCTATTTTCTTGTTAACAGATTATTACAAAGCGCGAAGAACTATTTACCATAACTATTCAAAGTCAGATAATACTTTGAAATAAAGTAAAAATTTCCTTTAAAATGTACGCTCGCCCGCAAATTTCTTCACGCGTTAGGAGAACGTTCTGGCGGTGCCAACAAGTTCGACCATATCATTTTGGCATGCACCTGAGCCTGAACCTCTAGACCTACCGACAGGGCGGCATTGATCCGCAGGATCCCAAGTCTCCGCTCACCGAAGCCTCTGCTCAGTGCGGCCGATTAACGAACTCAGGTTTCAGCCGATCAAGGCATTTATGCGCTCGTCCGAGACTTCTGAGCCGATTGTAAACAAAAGGCAAATTTGTGCCAGGTCAACTTCAAGCGAGTTAGTCAAATACGTGAGCTCTTGAGTTTGCCTTTTTCGCAACGCCTCACTTGATCACTTCGTTCTGGGAGTACTTATGGTCGGAAGGACAGCGGCAAAAATAGATGCGTTCTCGTACACTTCACGATCGATCTAAGCTGCGTTCACCAGCCAAATCTAGTTTTGGCTGATGAAGATGGTCACGCTAGAAGCCGTTACCGCCCTGCATCTCCGAATAGATGGTTCCGACGATAATTCGGCAATCGAGCCAAAAAGAAAAGTTTTCGATGTAGTGAAGATCGGCATTAATCCGGGCGCGGGCTTTCGAAGGACGATCTGTAGGGCCTCGCAGACCACGCATTTGGGCAAGCCCTGTGAGACCTGGACGCATCGCATGGCGCTGATGATACTCAGGAACAAGGGTTTCATACGGTACGCCGGCTGCAAACATACCAACGGCGTGGCAGCGTGGCCCGACAACAGACATATCACCACGAATGACATTTATGAGCTGTGGCAATTCATCGACGTTAAAACGACGCAGATAGCGCCCCACCTTTGTGATCCGCGGATCGCCTACAACGGTCTGCGCAACCCCACTGGGATCGCCTTTGTCTGTGTACATAGAACGGAATTTATAGACCTTGATTTTCTTCCCGTTCATCCCCCAACGGGTCTGCGTGAAGAGTGCCCCGCCAGGACTTTCACATCTGATCAAGCAAAAAACTGTCAACAAAAGCGGCGCCAGCACAATAAGGGCGAGCGTAGCTAACACTATATCGAGAAATCGTTTTGCAGCTAAATGCGAAATATTCTTTTGGGACATCTGGACGGAAAACGGCTGAAATACTTCAACCGGACTGGAATCCAGAGTCCCGAGAACACACTCACCTGATTGGAAGTCTGACATTTTTGTCGCCCCACATTGCGCACATATGACGCACCGCTAAAATAATCGCTGAAGTTACTTTCATCGGCTTTATATTCTAACTCTGTAACACTGTCAGTACCAAAATTAAAGATTGGTTAACCTGTTTTAGCTTGCAAAATACGAAGACATGCTATGCAGTTTTAGATCAGTACGAAGACTTTATGGTGCCAAAACAAGATGAAGCTACATTTACGGCGCCTTGGAAGAGCTCACTGATTGAGCCCCGGAATATTTGCGGTTTGTTCGACCGAAACATTGAGGGACGTCGAAGATTCAAATCTAGGCTTGGAGGCCGAGCAGGATTGCAGATCTTTTCGACCGCGATCGGTGGAAAGGTGGTCCTTGACGTCGCTCCTCACAAAGGGGCCGAATTCAAACCCGCAACATCAGCCAGTAGACGCAGACCACCCTTTCGTAGTTGATACGGGGAGTTGTAGAAACAATCACCGAATGATCTTCGACAAGCTGGACTGCCGGAACGCCGGTTCAATTGAATCAGAGTGACCCGAAGCCGACATGTCTTGAAAAGCGATAGGTCCTCGATAGCTGTTAACCGAGCGTTAGACATGATGATGACCCGCGCTTCAACTGAGATTAAAGTCGAGGCATTGTCTCGCTTATGACACGGCGATTCCGTAACTACCTAATCCTACTTAGCATTTCGCTGGCAATGTGGGCCGTCGCGATCATCGCAATAGCATTGCTATGGTGACCCCTAAAAAGCGCCTGCGCTTAGAAGCTCTTGGAATCGAGCGCGCGTGACAATGAAGCAAACATGCAGGCGCGCCGGGACCCTCTTTCGCACCTATTCGATCGTGTGCTGGCTGAAAGCGCTCAAGTCCTGTTCAGCGCCTTGATTTCATCGCCACAGGTGATAAAGAAGCGGCGATACTGAAGGTATGCCTGCACGCAATAGGTGTGTAGGTGATGGAATCGCCGAGCACGATACTCCAATCAATCCGACAGGGCCGCCTCAAAACAGGATCGATTCCCTCGAACATCATCGCTTCGAGATAGCTTCGGCATCGATACGGATCATGACACGTGTTTCCTAAATGTAATTTTGGAGTGTTTCACCGCCACCTGATGAAGCGTTTCCGACCTAGTATCGCGCCGGCTTCCCCGAGGCCCAGGTTGACGATGTATGGATCGGATTTCAGTGCACTATACGCAATAAGCGACATACATGGTTGCGCATCGGCATTCAGGGCTGCACGCCGTTTAATCGCGCGCGATGCGCAGGGCTATCCGGGACGAAAGCTTGTCGTGTTGCTTGGAGACTATGTAGACCGGGGGCCAGCAAGTCGAGATGTTTTGGAACTGCTCACACAACCGATATCGGAAGGCATCGAGGAAGTTGCGCTGTGTGGCAATCATGACGACCAACTCGTCAAAATGGTGCGCGGCGACCTGCCGATTGACGCTTGGCTGGAATTCGCTGGCAGCGCGACACTAACCTCTTTCGGGATAGATGTTGAAAATGTGCTAAAAAGGGTTGGATTGAAAGGGCTATTTCACGTCGTCCGAGAGACTATACCAACCGCCTGCATTTCGAGACTAGAAGCTCTGCCTGTATCATTGCAGATTGATAATCTTCTTTTCGTGCATGCCGGCGTCAGACCTGGTGTGGCCCTCGCGTCGCAGACGGATAGCGACCTGATGTGGATACGCGAACCTTTCTTGCAGGATGGACCACAGTTACCAATTTTCGTGATCCACGGGCACACTCCTGGCATCACTGTGAATATCGGGAACGCCCGACTTGGCATAGACACTGCGGCAGTCGCAACCGGTAAGCTTACCGTTCTTAGGATTGTCGGGACGAAGTTCTCGACAATACAGGCGTCGAATTGAGCAACTCATGGAGAGTGGAATTCTCGCTAAGACCGAGAACGTCTCCTCTTCTCTGACGAGCGCAATACAATTCGAGAGGCTTCAGCGTGCCGCGACGCAAATGGGGTCAGGCTACCACGCGTTTCAACCGCTACAGGATTCAAGTCGCGACTCTGTGCGAAGCTAGGTTTGAAAATCGATTTCGCAGGCGTGGGTGGCAGGATCTCGCAATCAGCTTAGTCCCAGGCAATCTTGGCTCGCTAGCCCGGCTGAAGCGGCTTTTGACCTACGCCGCCTGGGCGGGAAGGCGAAAACTCTTCACTCAAGCCGTAAAAATTGGATCGTTGAAGCGAGCGACGTGGAACAAACCGCACGCTCAGAAATTGACTCCTACAGCGATACGCAAATCAAGCTCATTTAAAATCATTTCGTTATTCTAGCTCACGGGGAAAATTATGCGCTTGCGGACCATCTGCATTTTGAGCCTTTCTGTCTTGCTTCCGTTTCCTGCGGTATCCGCCGACATGATCCAAAATTACGAGCCGCAGCGAAAACGAGAATATGTCCGATATGAGCGTCCCGTGAGAGCCACTTACGTCGAACGTCGTAAGGCCCTTGAATGCGGCGACCTCATCATTGAGTATCGTTATGTTCCTCGCACCGAAATAGTTACCGTCTGTCATCCGCCAGTTTTTTAACTGCCCGTTTCTGCTGGGCAGGCCGCACTGGTTGCAGAGCGCCGATTGGCATGCACCGATGTAGGCCGCTATGACCAGCTACCCGAGAATGGCAAAAATCAATAATTGCCGATATCAGATGCTTGGCGAAGCACTGGATACGCTCTCCTGAGCGTCGCTTTCGCAGTGCGAACTTTCTTGGGCGCGGAGGCGACCAGCTTAGCTTTTTGACCAACATTCTGCCATTGCTTGGGATTGTCCCGCGACTGCACTTTCAGGAACCTCAGGTCGGTTTTACGCCAGTCCATGATCGCACTCGTGCGGTTATCGAGCACAAGGTCACCGGCGGATGTCTTTGCGATAAGGACCGCATGCCCTTCACCGCTGGAGGTTAGCGCCACAGCAATACGCAAACTTGAGGACGACCAGCCAAGCTCGATAAGCTGTTTGCGCTTTGTCAGCGCAAAATCCTCGCAATCGCCGCTTTTGACATCTACTTCCCAGTCGTCCGTACCCGATCGGTCGTTAACAGGCCGGATGGATCTGTTGACAGTCGAATTTACCCTCGACAGCTGCGCTCCTCGCTCCGCATCCAGATCCATTATGCTCTGACCGCCAACCTTTCGGCATTGTTCTGGCGCCTTCATGCAGAACACGACACTCGCGAAGGGCGCCAATGTCCCCTCCTGTTCGAGCATTCGAACAACATCAGAGCCAAACTCTTTAGGTACGCCGGAGGGCCCGAATGCCCTTGCAACTTCCGGCGCTGATGAGAACGCAATCACGGCGCTAACGAGCACGCAAAAATTTGACCGGATTTTCTTCGACATCACTGGCAGAGACATGGAACACCTCGCTGTTATGTCGCAATAAGTACCGCACGCCTTCTGCAGATTTGGTGGTGAGAAATGTTCAAATTTTATGGAAATGCGTTTTTTTGGGAATTATGTTCTTCGCCATCGTGGTTACACTCTCAGAACGGCTCGCTGATTATACTTCATTCACAATCTTCCTGACGGATTGATACGCACTTGCCGCCACTCAGGTGCCATTCAGCAGTGGCGGAAACGCTCTGTTCCTTATGGCTGCGTAGTATCGGTAGTTTATCCCTGCTTGAGGCGCAGGCATGCCTGTCTTCGAAACTTCGCCTTACGATTGCTCGTCTCTGTCGTCACGCTGAAGGCGTCACCAGGTTGTTTATGGTAGCAAGTAAAGAAATTCCGGGGTTCTCAAGCAAATGGCGAATAACACAAGAAACTTCTATGAATCGGAATTTGCCCAGAAACTTTTCAGAAGCACTTGTGATACAATAGGAAAGGGTGAGAACCCATCTGACCCGCACCTCCGCGGCGACCGTCCACAAAACCTATTCGCGAGAGCAAATTCGTGTATACATTTCGATAGAGGCTGCATTTGGAAGGCTCTACCCTTTTAAAACCACAATATAGTGCATTTTCTAGTTGGATAAATGGCGCTACGCTAGGTGTTTGAGAAACTGGAAATGCTCGATTGGCAAAAAGCTCATCACACGTGGCCTAGCAACCCGGACAGGATCAATGCAGTTGGTAAAAGTTGTCAGTATACTCGTTCCGGGGATTGTTTGTTCTTGCCTCTTGTTTGGAAGCGCAGCCGCGCAACAGCAGCAATACCCAAACTATGAGGAACAAAAGAGCCTCGATGGAGGCGTTACCGGCACTTACGGCAACCAAAATTTCGATGTTCCGCCTCAGCCTGGACAAATCTCTCCAAGACTGGTTCGTCCCCTTCCTCGCGATCCTAACGGGGCTAAGTCAGGAAATTCGGGGGCTACGCATCGCAGCTGTGTCGTCGACTCTTACGGGAACGCGGTGTGTCGGTAGTATACGCCTTTGAAAAGAAGAGGCTGCCTTCACTGACTGCAGTGCAACTACCCCACCTCATTTAATCAATAGCGTGGCGGGACTTTTCGATGATAACTGCGCTAGCCGAGTACATGCGACGCTTTTGCGATGCTCAGAAACTCGGTAGATGTCAGTTTGTATCCGACGTCGAAATTAAAGTTGCAACCGTTCGCATATGATCCCGAAGTGACGGCGAGAGAGCACTGCGGTGAAGCGTCAGGCTAAAGACTTTTTCGCCACGCCAGTTGCAATACGAAGGATTGCTAGACAGAGATTTTGACGAGGTTGACAGAAGTATAAACCTAAACCCAGCGCATCCCGGATTCCGATGTTCCCGCCACCGCCCTGGCTACTGCTGCCGGCGAACAATGGTACCGTCGAAAAACTTAAGACAGACAATTGCAAAGCGGTTTTATCCACGGATGAACGTTGGACCGATGCCGATTTACCAAAACCATATTTATTTCAGTCACAACATTTTGTTTTGTGGATAATATTATAACTTTCAGTTATGAACAGTAATAAGCATACCTATTACCCTTTTAGCTTTTTGGTACATTGTCAGTAGCATAGCTATCGTGCCGTCGCGAGGTTGGCGTGAAAACACTTAATTCTCGAAGCAATACATCGGACTATACCGATCCTATAGCTGAGATAATAAAAAAATGTCGACCTGGAGTCGTTGCAGTGGGAGTTGCCAGCGCTCTGGTCAACATCCTATACCTCACCGCGTCATTTTTCATGTTGCAGGTCTACGATCGAGTTATCCCAAGCAGGAGCATTGCCTCACTCGTGGCGCTTGGTGTGCTTGCCCTGATGCTGTACGCCTTCCACGCGGCGTTCGAGATTGCTCGTAATCGAATTCTGGTTCGCATCAGCGGCGTTTTCGACGAGATGATGGCTAGGGCCATATTCAGCACGACTGTTCGAAGCGCACTTAAACTACGGTCCGGCGGCGACGGACTGCAGCTTCTGCGGGACTTTGATCAGCTTAGAACATTTTTAAGCGGTTCGGGCCCGACGATCATCTTCGACTTGCCCTGGATCCCGTTCTACGTTGCGATCTGCTTTCTCTTCCACCCGCTTATCGGTGCGATGACAATTGTCGGCGGCATCATCCTGGCAGTATTGACGCTGGTAGCGAACAAAAGCACGCAGAAATCCGCACAAAAAATACACGATCTCAGCAACAGGCGAACCTCCGATATCCAGGCGGCGCAAAGAAATGCGGAGATCGTCACGGCTTTGGGAATGGCCGATACGCTCGCCAATCGATGGGTTTCGCAAAATGATGCCTACCGGGCGGCTTACCGCAGAAATTCAGATGTAGCGAATTCCTACGCGACCGTTTCAAAGATTTTCAGAATGGTGCTTCAATCTGCTGTACTCGCAGCTGGCGCCGTTCTCGTGATTGAGAACCAAGCATCGGGCGGTATAATTATCGCGTCATCGATCCTCACCTCGCGCGCGCTGGCTCCCGTCGAGCAGGCAATTGCCAACGCTCGAGCCTATGCCGCCACCCTGCAGGCCTGGCGGCGTATGAAAGAGTTGTTAAAGGCATTCCCCGCCGCGCCTTTCCCCATGCTGCTACCCTCTCCTCGCCGATCACTGTCCGTAGACAACCTTGTCAGCGGCGCACCTGGGCAATCCCAAGCGCTGATCGCAGGTGTTGACTTCAGACTTAACGCTGGCAGTGCTGTGGGGATAGTAGGGCCGAGCGCTTCGGGAAAATCATCTCTTGCTAGAGCTCTAATTGGCGTTTGGCCAATCTATCGTGGGAATATTCGTCTAGACGGCGCTGCGCTCAATCAATGGAGCGACGTCGAGCTTGGGTCTCATATCGGATATTTGCCTCAGGACATTGAGCTTTTCTCAGGGACGGTATCGGAGAATATCTCCCGGTTCCGTAGGGATGCTGACCCTTCTGCCATCATCGCCGCGGCAACCGCTGCTGGTGTCCATGAGTTGATCTTAAAACTCCCCCGAGGTTACGAGACGGAAATAGGCACCGGCGGCAACATGCTGTCGGCAGGGCAACGTCAACGCTTGGGTCTGGCTCGCGCGCTTTACGGTGATCCGTTCTTAGTTGTTCTCGACGAACCGAACTCGAACCTGGACGCAGATGGTGAGGCAGCGGTGACTGCTGCAATTCTTAGCGTACGTGCCCGCGGCGGGATAGCGATCGTCATCGCCCATCGTCCGAGCGCACTTGCCGGCGTCGACCACGTGATGATGGTAAAAGACGGTCAGATGCAGCTTTTCGGAAGAAAAGAAGACGTGATCAATTCGATACTTCAGAAGCAGGAACGGCCAGTAACGCTGGAGCGCGCACCTACATTGAAGGTCGTTGATGGGTCAGAGGCTTAATTCATGAATGACAACACGAACTCCCTGACCTCAATAAAGCGTCATGTTTTGATAGTGGGGCTTCTCGGCGCAGTATTGGTCTTCGGCATTGGCGGGTGGGCTGCGACGGCATCGCTTTCCGGCGCCGTGGTCGGAGACGGTATGGTCATCATCGATGAGAATGTCAAAAAAATCCAGCATTTGACCGGTGGGATCGTGTCTGAATTGGTCGTTAAGGAAGGCGATCATGTTCAAGCAGGCGATCTTCTCTTAAGGCTGGACGCGACCTCCATCAGAGCGAGCCTGGGCATCATCAATAGTAGTTTGGCTCAATTGTACGCGCGGCGTAGCAGACTTATCGCAGAACGCAGTGGCGCCACCGAGTTTACCGTAAACGATGTTGACTTGAACGGTCTTGAGCCCGATGCAGATCTAAACTTGGTAGAAGGAGAGGTACGGCTTTTTACCAGCCGCGTTGCTTCGCTCGCTGGCATGCGTCGACAGTTGGAGGAACGAAAGAACCAGCTCTCTGCCGAGATCGAGGGAGATACGATACAACTCCAGTCGATCGATGATGGCGCAAAACTTGTTGGCCAGGAACTAGACGCTTCGGAAGAATTGTATAGGCAAAAGCTGGTTACGCTGCAGAAGGTGAACAGTCTGCGTCGGCAGAAGGTTGAACTAAGTGGCAACCGCGGAGAACGCCTCGCCTCCCGCGCTCAAGCCCAAGGCAAAATCAGTGAAATCGACCTTCAAATTCTCCAGCTGGACGAGGATAGACGATCGGAGATTGCCAAAGACCTTGCCGATACAGAAGGGAAAATCGCGGAGTTCGAAGAGCGACAGGTGGCCGGTAAAGATCAGCTGAGACGTCTTGATATCAGAGCGCCGTTAGATGGTAAAATATACCAGCTCGCCGTTCACACTGTTGGTGGCGTTATAAATCCTGGCGAACCTCTTATGCTTTTGGCACCTGACCAGCGAGCACTCACAGTTGAGGCACGCATTGCTGCCCGCAGTATTGACCAAATCACGCTCGGCCAACAGGTAGATATCCGCTTCACTGCGTTCGACCAAAAAACCACTCCAGAAGTCACCGGTAACGTCACTTCGGTCTCGCCAGACATCATTATAGATCAGAAGAGTGGGCAATCTTACTACGCAGTCCGCGTTGTTCCGAACATCGAGAGCCTTGAGAACCTGAACGGCAAGAGCCTTTATCCCGGCATGCCTGCGGAAGTATTTATCAAAACTGCCGATCGGCAGGCGCTGTCCTACTTCGCTAAACCACTTACCGATCAAATGAAACACGCCTTCCGGGAAGAGTGACTGCGTAGAGATCGAGCCCAACACAAAACTCGTTGCATGCCAAGGCGTACCTTGCCTTGAGTACGTTATTCGAGGCTCGGGTGAGTGCGCTTGCACCGGTGCGACCTTCCAGCGAAGAGGATGTACTTGACGGGTCAAGTGCAGGCTATCGCAGGAGCGTTGGCACTGGATTCGAGGGAGCCGATTGAAATGTCTAAAGCACCGTGCGTTTAGTCGGATGCATAGCCCGCTGCTTTCAGATACCGCCAGCACTCGGTTCTGTCGAAGAGATTGCAGATTGATGCGAGAACATTTGAAAGGGCCTTGAAGGTCGTTGCGTCTGCGGCGCGCAGGTGGGCCGTGATCTTGGAGAAAGCCATCTCAATGGGATTGAGATCTGGGCTGCAGGAACAGAAACCATACGCCTTTTTCTTTCAGCGCCTGTGCCGCCTTGGTGCTTTTGTAAACCGCGAGAGTGTCGAGGATGACCACGTCGCCTCGCTCAAGCGCTAGTACAAGTTGGGTCTGGATGTAGGTGTCGAACTAGACGCGGTTCATGGGGTGATGGATAATCGTGGCGCAGTCAGGCCATGACAACGCAGTGCGGCAATGAAGGTCTGTGTGACTTTGCCCCCAAGGTTCATCCAGCTTTGAGTTCGCTGTGGCGGTTTTGAGGTATTCCCCAATACCGAACTGCACCTCTAAACGCCAACGTGGCAGCGACAGCGCAACTGCACTATCTTGGCGTTCACGATGTTTCGTCACTGAAAACACCACAATGCGGCTCCAGTCTCATCCCAGGCGGACGTTTGGCAGTCGAGACACCACGACCCCCAGCTGCACCGTCGTGCGTGCGCGTTCCGATGCCATCAGGGCGCTTTTATGTGAACACTTGAGCCAGCAGGCCTTGCGACAGCGACGAGGCGGAACCCGCACGCCACGCGCTTCATCAAGCTTGTCAGTCAGTTCCGGCATAGTGATGTCGGGCTTGCGCTCGACCTTGGCGATCAGCAAAGATCGATAGGGAGAAAGCTCTCCGCTGCCCGGCGGGCACCCCTACCACAACGGCTCGATCGTGCCGCTCACCGCATGACGCCGAACAAGTTTGATCGCAGCGATCTCGCTGACGCGGAACTGCCGTGCCGCAGACCGATACGACTGGCGGCAGTTACCTACCGCCACAACACGTGCGCAAATATCAAACGAATGAAACCGACCCCGTGACGATCCCCCATTTGAAGGGAATCAGAGATTGTCCAAAATGGAATCCATGCGATTAAGGTTAGTCGATCGATGCTCTAATTCATCTCACTGGTGTTGAACGTTGTGGGAGAAATTGCCCCTCACCTGTCTAACATAGTAACTACCGGGTGACTCTGCGTCTACGAAACCTTCATAGACGTCACGCGGCACATCACAATATTCGCGGCGTTGACCGTTTGTGAGAAAGATTTTTAGGCGGTTCGCGCTCTCATCATAGTCCACGCCTTCAATCAACTTCGACTTCAGAAGTACTTTCATGAGACAGCCTCCTGTTTGCTATGCAGCATAGGTTACATTGCATCGCAAAAAAGTCAAGCAAACTGAGCGCATGCGTTTAAGTTTTCGGTAACACTTTCCACCGCTCCAGTCTCTGACGACGTTCTTCTGGAAGATGCATGGTAACGCTAAAGATATAACTAGATAGCGTGGGGCTTGGCTGCTTCAGCAGCTCACGAACTGTCGCGGGCGATGCGTAACCTAACAGGGTAGTGAGGTCTCTCGTGAGAGCGGGCTCCGCTGCCTTGAGACTGGCCGCATCCAGCTTTCGCCATTGCGCAAATCGACTGCGCAAACCACGCATGCTCGCGGGATCAAGTTGTGCAGCCCTGGACATCAAAGTAGCCTGCTGGCTAGCCTCCTCACCCGCAGCTCTCTTGATCATAGCAAGCCTGAGTGAATAATCGGAGACGAACGGTGCACAGCGTACAGCATGTTCGACCACGTTTTGCGCGCGAGCTGCCGACTCCACCCATCGTTCGTAATCTGTATCAGGGTTTAGCCGATCAAGATCCGCAAGAACGACACCGACCGCAGCATCTAAGATATCCGAGCGGCACTCGCCACGCATCGACACTTTCTCGGCTACGGATGCGTATTCGTGAATGATGGAGTTGGCACGTTCGCCCCTGCCCTCGAACTTCTCGTTCACATACACAAGGTCGACATATCGGAGCGTCCTGGCAAGTTCATTCGCCGCGACAGCAAAAACCAACGTTGCTGCAATTAAAACAAGTGCACCGGACAGCAGCTTCACTCTAACGTCAGCTCGCCTCGGAATAGTAGGACGTATATCGCGACATATAATACGCCTCCGAGCCATGCGTCTCGTAGAGTTTCATTTTCTTTGTATCAACCTTATTCAATATGGCGCCAACGCATTTTGAACGGATCTCTTCGTCTCTGCCCAAGGTCGTCGAAACAATCCGTCGAGAAATCCTGCCCCATTCGATGACAAACACAAAGTCATCGATGAGCGGTTCAATACCACGTGCATCAACAACGGGCGCCAAAGGTGGCAAGTCAAGAATGACATAGTCAAACTTGGAACGAGCGAGATCCAGAACGTTACGCATCATTCGCGAAGACAGTAGTTCGGACGAGTTCGGTACTCGGTGCCGAACAACAGCAGGCACAAACGACAGACCAGTTTTTTCGCTTTGAAGGATCACATCCTGAAGCCGTGCACCGGAAATCAATACCTCCAAAAGCCCGACCTCAGCATGCGATCCAGCGGCTTTCGTTGCTCCTGGATTCCGGAAATCGCAGTCGATTAGCAGCACCCGGGAACCTTGAGACGCCGCCAATTCAGCGAGATTGAGCGCGACGGTGGACTTCCCTTCTCCTGGGAGGGTCGATGCGATTCCGACGACACGGCCACCTTCACCGGCCTTTCGCATGTCAATCGACATTTTGGCACTGCGAAGTGTCTCGGCAAACACCGAGAGAGGGTGATCGATGGCGTAACTGGCAAGTGTCCCAGTCTTCTGCAGATTTCGTTTCTTTGTGTTATCGATAACAGTCAAGCCGAGAGGCTTGTCTTCGAGCCGCGGAAGGGAGCCCAGATACTCCAGATTAACTTCGTCCCGAATTTGCTCTCCCGTCCGGAAAAAACGGTCGCGCATTTCACGGATACCGGCAAATCCAGACCCAAGGGCGGCACCGAAGATACCAAAAAGTGCAATGACCATCAACTTGCGCGGATAGCTGGGGCGTTGCGGCTTAACCGGGCGGGTTATGATACGCGCTTCTGTTATGGGGAAGGACTGTTGCTGGATCGCTTCTTGGTATCGCTGAAGGAATGTCTGATAGAGATTCCTATATGTTTCCGCTGAGCGTTCCAATTCACGCAGCTGTACGCTGCTCTGCCCCGCCGATGCACTTTCAGTCTTGGCACTAGTGACGCTATCGGCAAGTGACTTCTCACGAGAACGAGCCACATCGAGCTCGTTTTTATAGCTTTCCGAAATACGGTTTAGCTCTTCGAACATCAGGCGGCGGTACTCTGCCATCTCTTCGCGAAGGCGAACCGCACGAATATGGTTCGGACCCAGCCGCGAAGAGATATCAGCTTCGAGCTTAGACGCTGCAAGATACTTTTGGCGGAGTTCGTTGGACACCGAGCTTTCAAGCACCTCGGGTACGATAGCATCGGACTGACCAGACTTCAGTATTTCCTGGATATGATTATATTTCGCTTGGGCTTTCGAAGTATCCGCTTGCGCAACAATCATAGCACTATTCAATTGTGCAAGCTGCTGATCAGCGAGCAGGCCGTTCCCTGTCGCCAAAAGGTTGTTTTCAGCACGGTATTTCTGAACCGCCAGATCGCTTTCCAGAGCCTTTTGCTTGAGTTCGTCGATGCGCGTTTGCAACCATTCACTGGCGCGACGCGTGGCTTCATACTTGGCCTCGAGCTTGTCGTTGATGTAGATGTCGGCAATCGCATTCGCAACCGTTGCGGACATCTCCCGGTTTGGGGAGGTGAAGCTGACGTCCAAGACGTAAGACTTTCCCACGCGCGCAATGGTCATATTGCTCTGAAGGACGTTTAATGCATCGCGACTGGCCTCTTCTTCGTCAGTCTGCGCCAGGTCGGAACTCACAAACAGAGAGGGCAAGTCCAGGAGCACGTTGAACGCACGCTTCAGCGTGTCGACCGCGCCTCCCGAAGAAGCCATGAACTCGCCATTTGTCGAAAGCGATAACTTATTGACGACTGCCAAGCCGATCGTGTCAGACTTCAAAATCTCGATCTGGCTCAAGATAGTCGCATCATCATCTGCCGCGGCCTGGTCCATCGAAAGCCTCGTCACGAGACCTTCCGGCGAACCGCCAATGAGCACACTGGCTGTAGCAGTATAACGAGGGACCGCGGTGATAACATATGCACAGCCCAGCAGCATGGAAATCAGCGTGATACCCGCGACCACTCTCCATTGCCGCCGAATGATCGCGAATGCGCGATCAAGGTCAATTGAACTGACAAGCGGCCCGTTGTCCTCCCATACAAATTGCGAGCCCGATTTACTATTGGGTGACTGCACAGGATACTCCAAGTGGCGACAGATGGCAGCCCGCTGCTTAGAAGGGGCTAGTGCCGTTAACTTCGTTTGTAATGTTTGTGATGTTGGTCACGAGCCTGCGGGACCGCGAACCGGTCGTGAAGTCCCCAGCCGTCTGCGCAGTTGAGCTGTCTCCTCCGAGGCCGCCTGAACTGTCGCCTGCAGCGCCGCCTCCAACACCGGCTGCTGCGCCCCCAGCACCCCCGCCAGCACCGGCGCCAAGTGCCGCTGTCTGCACTTCATTCAAAGCAGAAAGGAATGCCGTCGTGACTTCAGGCGAATTTGCAGCAGCAACCTTTTCTTGAATTGTCTGAGCGTATTCAGGAGTCGAAGCCGCACAGGCGCGCGCAACCCGCGCCAACCCTGTACCCAATGCCGCCTTCTGTGTCGCATTGAACTGCGGCACAAGACCAATCATCGGGTCGAGCACGTCGGCACTAGAGCCCGCGAGAGCGCGCACGCGACTTACCATTTCGAAACCGCCGCTAGGATAGACGGTGATCATCTCCGCTGGCGCACCCAAAAAAGCGCCGATCACGTCGTCACCTGCCTTAGCTGGAGCGATAAAACAGCCAGCCGCATGAGATTGCGCGAATACTTGACCCGGCGCAATAATTGCCAAAGCCAATAAAACCGAACCTACCGTTAATCTACTCATACTATCCATCACCATCGTGGTTTTTCTGGAAATACAATACGTCCAGAATGTCGCACAAGCAAGCCCAGCAGGCTTTGCTTTAGGATTAAGAGTTAAACGGTTAATTGCGGAAGATTCTCTTGGCAGCGTCACGTCCGTCAACTGCGTCGGTCACAGCACCCGAGGTGTTGGATGTAACCGAATTGAGGACGTTCAGGAACTTGACGACTTCAACAGAGTCCGCATTCGAGATGTAGATAATATCCTTGTCCTGCATCGCGAATTGTTGGACGGCGAAGAACGATCCCGGGTCACGCATGTTTGCGCGGAAGATTACAGGTATATCTTCTCCAACGAAGCGGCTGGTGTCTATGCTAAGCCCTTGCATCGTCTTACGAGAAACCTTCCGATAGAGAAAGACCTGACCTGGATCGGCACGTGCGTCCAACAGGCCGCCAGCCTTCCCAAGCGCCTCACCCAAAGTAAGTTTCGTTTCTTCGAAATCGAAACGGCCATTCAGGCCCGCAGCACCATATACGGTGTAGGTCCGCCGCTCGCGATTCACGAGGATAGTGTCGCCTGGAGACGCATATATATTCTCAGCTGGCGTCGTTTGCAGCTTGTCGTAAGAAATTGTCCCCGATTTCCCGCGGCGCTGGAGGGTCACATAGGTTTCGATACTCGGCGCACTGATGCCCCCAGCTTCCGAAATCAGGTCAAGAACGCGTTCCCCAGCCGATGTCACCTCAAACTTACCGGCCTTGGCGACATCACCCAGGACTGCAACCTCACTCGATCGGCCGTTGACTGTCGTTATAACGACCTGCGGCTCGATCGCGCGGTTTGAGAGCTTCTCTTCAATTTCCCGCTCGACTTGCTCTTTCGGTCGTCCTGCCGCGACGATTCGTCCGGCATATGGAACCGTAAGTGTTCCACTTCTGTCGATCGATTGAGAAGGCAAGGTGATGTAGTTTCCGGGACGGCTACCCGCTTCGGTCGGAATGAACAATCCACCTGCCTGAGCTTCGAAAATGGAGACCTGGACGGTATCACCAATACCGAGAGGCACATCAGGCGGACCGCCGCGCCCGCCACCGAAACTATCACGAATCGACGTCGCGGACGGCTGCTGGAAACTTGGCAAAATTGTCTTGTTGATATCAACGAGAATGTAGTCGATTCCCACTTTTCGACCTTCAGTCGTCACACGGACAGACGCCTGCTTTTCAACAGCAGCATCGTCGGGCCCAGATCGAGGTAACGCCGTGCATCCGGACAATGCGGCCGTTGATGCAAATAGTGCTAGCAATAGAAATTTAGCCAAATTCATTCTCGAACAGTGGGATTGTTATTGATCATGAATTACATAGATCAGATTATTGTAAAAGGAGTTAATTATAAGCCTCGGCAATAATCAGAGGGATGTGTCTATGGGGACACAATGATTCTTTCGTTTCGATGAGATGCCTTCGGCAGTTGTATGTATTACATAAATTATACGAAGCTTAGCGAACAAATGGCGGTAGAGACCGGTAACCGGCACCATACGCTTCGCGGCTTGCGTCATCTTGAAAAGTCCGACGTTACGCCTCGACACCGCTCGAACCGGGCCAGTGTCATCGGGTCCGTTTCTTCATCGAGCGACCGAACTTAGAGCGCCGCGCGTCCTTCTAGGCGCATGAAGGACGCGTCTCGCTCTTCAAATCCAAGCCTCGTGCAGGGATGTTTTCGCCACCGGGTATCTACATGCAGTCCCGAAACCCGAAAGCACGGCTGCGCTGATTCGCCAGTGGAGATCGACTATGAGGGTATCCAAGCGTCTCCGTTGCTGCGCTCCACTCGGCACCGGTTCCTCCAAAGGCCGTGGCTTTCCCAAGCGAATACGTTGCAGAATTAGCTCGTCGCTTAGGGCGTTTCCGCTCCCTTCTTCAGGACACGAAACATCAATGACCCAACGAACCGAAAGAAAGTCGGTTCACGAACCATTGCTGAAAGTGACAAGTTTTACATCGGAAAGATCTTCAAGCGTAAATGCCTGACCACCGGCAACAGACTTCAATTCTAGTTTGGATTTCACACCCGAGACGACATCCAAACTATCTCCAGTATTGGACTGAACTCCTGCGGTAGAGGTGAGTGCGAAATTAACCGGCTCTTTCGATGGCCCTGTGCGCCAGATGGCAACTATGGTCCTACCTTTGGCATCGACCCACGGGTGAACCTGTACATCTGAGGCGTCAGACGTGAGTGTCACGGTGCTCGGTTTGAGCTCAGAGACATCTGGCAATGCCTCTATAATTCGACGATAGACGTCGAAGGCGGGCTTCTCACGCTTCAAATCGGCCGAGACAAGTCCGAAATTGTGCTCCTGATTGCTCGCATCCGGGCCATCGTTTTTCAGATCGTACCAAAAGACCGCTTCGGTTGGTATTCCGTCACGTATTTTGAAGTCTAGATGAAGCATCATCAATCGGGCCAAGTATTTAGCCTGTAGATCCTCGCTTCCAATTCCTGCTATACCATTAGGGGCGCTGGAATATCCAAGCTCCGTGAGATAAATTTTCAAATTTTTCCCTGCAGGAGAAGCGGCCTTCATCTCCTTCCAAAATGCCATCATTCCTTCGCGGAGACTGCCCTTTTGAGAGCCCCTCTTAAGGTGCGGATCAATTTCTGGAGCTTCCTTGAGATTGTAGGGATGAACGGAAACTCCGTCAGCAAATTCCAGCAAGCCAGCGCTTATAGCCTCCCGAAGCCATTTTCGACCCGGCTCCCAAGAAAGGCTCGATATCGCGCCGACCGTTATAGCGACCTGCGGGTTCTGCTGTTTTATCTTTCCCGCAATTCCACGGTAGAGCTCGACATAGTCAGCGGCACTGTCAGGCCAAAACGAACGTAAATTTGGCTCGTTATGAAGTTGTACGACTTTGATCGACTTATGCCTCGACACAAGTTCTGCAATCCAATTGCCGAAGTCGTCATTGATTTTATCGGAATTCTTCGCCCGAGGGGCAGCAGCCATCACTGTCAACAGAACCTTGGTTCCGGCCTCATCATAGTTTGACAACCACTTGTCTATCAGTTTCCGTCGTTCGGATATTCTGTACTTATCGGCATTGTTCGCTGTGCCGTCGTCGACGAGAGCTCGGCTCTTTGCCGTCAATGCATAGATTTGTTCGGTAACCCAAGGATTTCCCAGTTTAGCTTGAAGTGGGGCGGTCCGAGTTAGCGACCAGCTGTCATCTTTATCTGTGTAGATTTGCCTGGTGTGTAAGAAATGGCTCACGACACCGAAAAACTCCGAACCCGCTTTCCCGCCGTCTGAACTCTGAGCACAGCTGGAATATCCAAGCCCCAGAGCAAACGCGACTGCGAACAACTTTCTCATGTAACGTTTCCTCTTTTCACCCGGGCTAGGGCTAGACGTAGAAGTTTATGCGAACCGAAGGCATTTGAGGCAAGAAGTATGGCGCCGTAGACGAAGGCACCCACGGCAACTGAGACCGTCAACGCAATGAGAGGATGATCAAAGTGGACCAATTGGATCGAAGCAAACATCATTATTGCGGCGGCCACGGTTCGCCCCAGATTCGGCAAATCCAGAGGGAAAGGACAAAGACGTCTAGCGACGAATATTGAAGCGATCGATCCTGTTGCACCTCCCAAAAATAGCGCCTTCGAGAAAGAAAGCGCCGAAGGGCCCTCAAATAAAATAAACGCGACTGCAGATGTCAAAGTGACTAACGCAGTTAACACAGGTCCGACCATTCCCGTGTATGGTCGACCAAGTACAATGAAGATACTGTCCAACGCAAAAGCTCGAAATCCTAGCAAGCCTGCAGCAGCCATGCACCATGCGATGTTGGGAAGGAATACGTCGCGGTAGACATCAGGTACGAAGATCGCGGTAAACTCTCTTTGAACCGCAATAAACCCAATTACAACAGGCAAGATCGTCGCAACCACGATCCCAATTTGCATACTGATGCGCTGCTTCACGACATCGTGCTCACCAAACTCCCGAGCTCGGAATGTCGCCTGCAAGGTTATGATGTTGATGCTCACGCCAATAACGCCCACTATCTTCTGCGAAATGTCCATGGCGAGCATTAATTTTCCGCTGTCCGAAAGCGTAATGAACTCCGCGGCAAGCAGCCGCACAAGGGGAGATAGCAGACTGCTTGCGATCGCAGCCATCGCTACGCCAACCCCAAATTTGAGTAGAAAGCTGAAAGTCTTCCAATCCGTTGGCTCTAGGGCCGATGATCCTCCGAAGGATCGTGTGAAAGCAAGAATGGCGGCGTAAGACGCCGCCCAACCACACATGACAAAAAAAGCGTTATTCGATGTATATCCAATAACGAATAAGAGACAAAAACCAAGAAGCGCCCGCGCAATAATGCTTACGGCGTATCTCCTGTCCAGAAAGTCCGCCCTAAAAAACGCCTGACGCGCCTCAAATATCGCCTGCGACACCGCGAACAGACAAGCCATACTGAATACAAGCGCATATCTGTTTTCGCTTAGGCTGTACGAAACACAACTCGCGACAAGCAATAATCCGCTAATTGCGATGTTGGCGCGTTTAAGCGCGGACCGCCTGCGAACTGTCTCCTCCGGATCCACAGCCACGCTGTATCTCAGTATTGTGACACGATTCCATTCGTAAAGTACGGCGACTAAAAATAGGCCTACGGATGAGGAGAGACTGAAGAGAGCAAATTGACTGGGGTCTATGATCTTAGGAAGAACGACAATCCCTGCCATATTGAGTACATTTGCTAACAGAAGCGCTAGCGGAAGAAGTGCAGCGGTTTTGCGTCGTGTGGCCATCATAATACTCTACTGAGTTACCAGTACTGGGTCTCGACGCGATCGACCCGTAACATTGAAGACTGGTCTATTTTGTCTTCGAGACGCTGGCCTAACGAAAGGCACGCCAGCGATAAAGAACGAGAAATAGCCATAAGTGCCGAGATATCCAACATTCCATATCGACAACAAACATATGAGGATTGACGCCGGATTTTCCGATCGCCATGTTCGTAAGATCGAAATCATCAACGCTACAATCCAAAGGCCCATATATAGATAGCCTAGAGACCCGTACCGAAGGTAGAACAAAACCCAGCCATAATGCGCGTTGGAATAGTCCAGTTTCCATTCCCATGTATACTTCACATCGTACGATGCGCCGTGACCTGCGCCAAAAATTCTCCCCGTCAGCCCAAGAGCAGAAATTTTATCTCCAACTGCGTCGGACTCTGCTTCGCGTTCACCAATCGAACCAGTGCGCGCTGACAGGTCCATGTCTTCGAGACCCGTGAGTCGACGTGAAAGCGCGCTGTCTTCCGGAAGAACTGCCAGTGCCACCGCGGCAACCATAACCGAAGCCATCGCGAGGTATGCAATTTTGAAAGGCATGCGGCCCACCTTCCTTGCGAAAAGGATGAGGACTGCTGCACCTACAAAAACAAGTGTGGTTCTATTCCAGCTCTGGACCGTCGCGGCAAGCATCAGCAGCCCGACAACGCAGCGTAAGATTGACCGCCCAGATAACGAGCGCGTTGCGTAGATCTCGGTAAATATAAGGGATGCGGAGATAGCCGTTGCAGTCGATCCACCAAGAGAGATCACGGAGGAAGAATTGACAAGCATAGCGACCGAAGACAGAAACACCATGACCACCGCGTAAACGCGGTTGAAAAAGAATATGCGGTCAAAAGCGGTGTCGACAATTTTGCGTGGGTCAGAAAGTATGACAACGTTAGCTAACACCACGAAAACATTTACCGTGTCGATGGCCATGCGGGACACAGAGTTACCCCACCATAGTCCAACCACGAGACCGTGGAAAATCATCACAATTAGCAGAAGACATATGGGACTAACCTGCGCGAGGGCAGGCCTGAAAGTTTTGTAGCGAAAAGCTAGTATCAAATACTCAATCGCAACAAGTCCGTAAAAAAGGAATTGTTTCGGCTGATTTACAGTAATTGCTGGGACCTTCAGTATAATCTCATACACAATCTTCGCCATCAGATCTGGCAGAAGAAAGTAATAAATTAATCGCTCAAAAAACGTAGGCCAACGATAGACGAACTTCATTCAACTCTCCGGGTTTTTGAGCTGTTGCATGAAGATCTGTTGTTGTCAATTTGAGAGTTAAATAAGCAAACCAAGTGATCGAGAATGGCCGGCGTGAGCCGGCCATTCTCCGTTTCTCAATTATACAGGCGTCGTCCAATCGATACCGATGAACTTGATATCGCCGCCAGCAAAGTGGAAGGTTACCGAGTCGCCATTGGTCTCGTAGGTCGCAGAGCCGGCATTGACGAGAGCATGCAGATCGTCGACAGAGCTGACCGTAGCTACGGCCTGTCCAGCAACATACCCTTCGTACAGGTTGATCTTGTCGCCAGCCGAGAAGTCGGTGATTGTGTCTTTACCGTCGCCGAACTTGAAGTTGAACGTGTCATTGCCGCTGCCGCCGGTCAGGATGTCGTTCCCGCGTCCGCCGCCGATCTCGTCGTTACCAGCGCCGCCGAAGATGATGTCGTCGCCACCCTGACCGCCGAGAATGTCATTCCCTGCGCCACCAACGAGGAGATCGTGATCGTCTCCACCCATCACTTTCGTTCCACCAGCCCCAGCAAACACCTGGTCGTCGCCCGCAGCAACATTGATCAGGTTGCCGTTCTGGCCGCCGAAGATTGTGTTGTCCGCGGAATTGCCGTTGATATGTGCACCCGCAGCCGACTGGTCGCCGAAGCCTTGCAACGTCAGGGTGTCACCATTGGGGCCATACTTGATGACCAGATCGCTTCCCTTCACCTCAGACGAAACATCGGTGCGGCCGAGGAATGCCATCAGGTCAGACTGCGAAGAAATCGTCAGTTGCTTGTTACCCATATCGGCCAACGTGCCAATCGCAAAGGTGATGACGTCGCCTTCGCCGAAGTTCAAGTCGGTGATGTGATCATTACCCGTATTCGCTTCGAAGAAAAATTTATCCGCCCCGTCGCCGCCGGAGAGAATATCATTTCCAGCGCCGCCGTAAAGCACATCATTCCCAGCGCCGCCGAGAAGGATATCATCGCCTACGCCACCATTAAGCGTGTCGTTACCAGCGCCGCCGTAGAGAAGATCGTCTCCAGCGTCACCGCGCAAAGTATCATTGCCAACGCCGCCGAAAACGATGTCGTTGCCGTCACCCGCCTGCGCAATTCCAGCGCCACTCATGAACAGAAGATCATCTTTGCTGGAGCCATTGATGTTCCCCTGGCCGTCGGCGGCGATCTTCGTGATGTCGATATCAGCTATGGTCGAAACCATGTCGCAATCCTCTCTTTAAAGTTAACTAGCTCTCTATTTTTAATTAGCGAACATGTCTAAATTAACTGTTCTGAAACTATTTAACTTTTCATTAACCTATGGTCAACTAGTAATCGGAGAAGACTTACTTTATAATTAACGCTCAAATCGCCTAGGATGGAGTTTCCGCTCTCAAAAAAAAGGTAAAATTGAATATTTTTGAGAATGTTAGCAATATTCCCCGCCATCATGACTTTTCTCAAAGATTCAAGGGATTCTGCGATCTAATTTTGCACGGCGGTTTAATTGATTTAACTTAAAATTGCATAATCCAGTGAGTCCGGCGAAACAGCCTTGCATGTTAGCCCGCACCGCTTTATTTGTTTTTTGCGCTGCACCCTCGGGATTAACAATATCGAAATGGCGCAGATTTCTCTTTGCCCCGAACAATTCGCCTGCCGGAAGGATACTAACTTGAAAGTCGCGATCGTACATGACTGGCTCTACGTCATGGGTGGGGCAGAAAAGGTATTGGCGGAGCTATTCGAGATTTTCCCTCAGGCAGAGCTGTTCACCCTCATCGATTTTCTGCCGAAGGCGGACAGGGGCTTCTTGGAGGGAAAGAAGATACATACGAGCTTCCTTCAGAAGATGCCCATGGTGCGGACCAAACACCGGCAGTACATTGGAATTATGCCCCTTGCTATTGAGCAGTTCGATTTTTCTGCTTTTGACCTGGTGATCTCATCTTCGAGTTCGGTTGCCAAAGGGATAATAACCGGCCCGCAACAGATTCACATCTCTTATGTCCACTCGCCGATGCGGTATGCTTGGGACCAGCAAGCGGTTTACCTCAAGGAAGCTCGGATGGAGAGAGGCATAAAATCGGGGATTGCTCGCATACTACTTCATTATTTACGGATGTGGGACATAAGAACTGCCCACGGACCCGACCTAATGATTGCCAATTCAGCTTTCGTGGCTCGACGTATTAAAAAGACCTATGGCCTCGAAGCAAAGGTCGTCAACCCTCCGGTAGATCTTCGTTTTTTCAAACCCCATTATGAAAAGCAGGATTATTATATTACGGCATCCCGAATGGTGCCTTACAAGAAGATTCCTTTGATCATCGAAGCTTTCGCCCAGATGCCAGATAAGCACCTTGTCGTTATTGGCGAGGGTCCGGATTATGAGAAGGCTCGTAAGGCCGCGAGCGGCAATGTCACGCTGATGGGATACCAAACCAGCGACGTGCTGCGATCGAAGATAGCTCAGGCGAAAGCGTTTGTTTTTGCGGCCGAGGAAGACTTCGGAATTGTCCCCGTAGAAGCTCAAGCTTGCGGCACGCCAGTCATAGCTTTCTCGAAAGGCGGCACTTTCGAAACTGTGAGAGGCCTGGACAAGGCTTCTCCCACAGGAGTCCACTTTCACGAACAGACAGTCGATGCAATCATTGCCGCGGTAAAGCAGTTCGAAAATCATCGATCGGAAATTACGGTCGAGAATTGCGTCAAGAATGCAGAGAATTTTTCCGCTCAACGTTTTAGAAGCGGCATTACCACCCTCGTTGCGGATTATTTCCCGAATTTAGGCTTGCCAGATGCAGAAGATCAAAGCGCTCTATCTTTCGCCAGTTCCAGATTTTAAGGGGGGCGCCGAACGGTCTCTTTTCGATCTTCTAGCAAACCCTAATATCGACCCGGTTTTGGCTGTCCCTGAAGAGGGGGAGTTGGCCGTCCGAGCGCGGGCGATGAATATTCCGGTTGAGGTCATCGACTTTGGCTCTGTTCATCACGTACGTCGGCCATTTAAAGTATGGCACGGACTTAAGGCGCTCTCCGACGCTTGGCGTGCTTCGAGAGATCTGCGGTCCACCGCCTTGCGTCACAACATTGATATCGTTCACACGAATGGCCTCAAGGCTCACTCGATCGCCCTGCTGACGAAATTTGGCAAGTCGCCAAAGCTTGTCATGCACTTTCGGGACATCGCCTATACGGCACAAGAAAAGGCCGTATGGCGACTTCTCACCAAACTTGCGTCGAGGGCCGTTTTTGTTTCTCGGGCTTGCTATCCAGACGAGAAGCTTCCCAGCAACGGAAGAGTTATATTTAACGGCATCGACCCGCGTCCGCAAATTGCGTTATCTCCCGGTACGCCGGTGAGGGTTGGTTTCATCGGCCGCATTCATCCTCATAAGGGGCTCCACACACTTCTTAACTGGGTGAAGCAATCAAATTCTGAGGGATTGGAGACGCATCTGTTTGTCCGTGGAAAGTTCGCTGCTGAGTCTCCTGAGTACGAGGCGGAAATCAAGTCGCAGGTTGCTGCTTTGGATTTGACACGGAATGTCACATTCGAGGGATTTTTCACTGATCCAGAGGCTGTCTATCAGAATTTGGACGTCATTTGCGCGCCTGCCCAGGCAGCGGAACCACTGGCCAGAACGATTTTGGAGCCTATGTCGATGGGGCTTCCAGTGATCGCGACACCAACGGGCGGCACAACGGAGATGGTGCTTGATGGCGTCACTGGCTTCATAGCGACAGACGCAGAGGGTTTCAAAAGCGCGATACGAACGATTATCTCTGACAAGGCCAGGATTAGTTCGATGATGACCGCCGGTCGCGACCATATCAATAAGAACTTTAGTAAACACAAACTCCACACAACAGTGCATCATCTCTATCGCGAGCTTCTCGATGGCCAACATGCCTCGGCCACCGAAGTGGTTAAGTCGCCACTTTAAATTGGCCTCTCTCCTGTCGGCGGCTTACACCGCCATCATCCTGTTAGGGATAGTCGCTTTCGGCTCCGCGCGTCCTTTCGCCCTTTCAACCGCATGCTGCGCGATATCGATATTGCTCATTCTTGCCGTTTGTCTGCGAGGAATCCCGAGCCGGAGTACTAGCCCCGTCATCGTGGCATCAAGCTATCTCTGTATTGCAATCGCATGGATTCTCATCCAAGCGGGACTACTAAATTTTGGCATACCTGGAAGCTCTGGGACGATCTCCGTCCAACCAAGCGATTCAATTTTCGCCGTACAATTCTTAGCATATCCGGTCTTGATCTATTTGACGGGTGTCGTCGTTTTACAAACAGAGACTGATGCACGAGAATTCAACGTCATGCTGACGTTGGGTTGCAGCGCTCTTGTCATGGTGTCGTTTGTTCAGTTCCTTCTGAGCCCAGGGTACGTTCTGACAGTCGAAAAACAGGCTTATATCGACAGTTTCACAGCAACATTGATCAATCGAAATAGTGCTGGTACTCTTGTCGGGCTTACGATCATACTTGTTGTGCGGCAGCTTTGGTCTGCGTGCCGTGACTTTCGCAGCCGCGATATTTTCGCTGGTGTGCTGTTCATGCCAAAATCTACCGACCGCTCAATGACTAAGATCTATTTTTACATGATCTTGTTTTGCGCACTAACTGTAGCTTTATTTCTGACAAAATCGCGAGGCGCCATCGCGTCGACTATTTTCGCTGCGCTCCTGCTGGCGTCTCTGCTCGTGTGGCTTAGATTGAAGCAGAGATATGCCGGAGTAAAATTGGCGCGCCAAATTGCCGGCTCGCTCGTTGTTATTGCTGTTCTTTCGGTGGGAGCTACCGTCTTGATTGGCGAGCGTGTCGTATTTCGGGCGACGGCTATTGGATCGAGCGAGCCCCGCATGTGCGCATTGCCGGGGATGTTCCGCGCGCTCGACGCAAACATGATACTGGGAAGCGGAGCTGGAACATTCAGGGATGTCTTTGCGCCTTACCGCGATCCGAGATGCGGATTGCAAGGAATTTGGGAAAAAGCGCATAATACCTACTTACAGTCCTGGATTGAACTTGGCGTCATGGGACCGGTATTAATTGTTGCGACAATTGGTTGGATCTCGTTCCTTCTCATATCATCGCTTAAAGCAGCCCCGCGGCAACGTTCCTATGTTGCGATGGGCATCAGTTCGCTAGCTCTCGTCGCCATACATGCTTCCGTCGATTTCTCGCTCGAGATTCCGGGAATATCGGGGTTATTCTCAGCAATTATTGCGATATCGACCTCAATTGCTAAAAAGAATCTTCAGTGCGGGCGTAACGACGGATCAGGCTTCGTCGCTACGTAGATCGTTTCACCACGCACCAAACTATATTTGGAAACATCAGGTTCTTGAGCAATATATTCATCGATCTCGAAGCCGACCCGCTGGAGACTATCCTTGAAATCAGCGCCGTAGTATCTGAGGTGGTCAGATTGACCGAACAGTAAATCTCTCGTTTTTGCATCACTTGCGCCAATATCAACCAATGAACTCTTCCACTTGGTGACGACTGGCGTGGTTAAGAGCACCCGTCCAGAGGGCCGCACTACGCGATGAAGCTCTCGCATCGCAGCAGAGTCGTCTACAACGTGTTCCAGGATCTGATGGCAGATCACGGTATCAAACGTGTTATCGGGATATTGGATTTTTTGGATATCGACCTGTGTTTCCTCACGAGTCGGGACCGCATCCGCCATGACATAGCGAGAGGCTCGCGACTTGTATTCAGGGACAAAGCAGCGCTCCGCACCAAAATGCAGGATTTCCGCGCCATCAATCCAATCAGGGTGCTTTTTGGTCAACAGATGATGCTGCCTGTGGCGTTCAACCGAACTGCATTGCGAGCACGCAGCGTCGAAACGAAGTGGCACTCCTACCGCATAGAAGAACCCCTTGTATCCACAAATAGGACACTCGCGCTTGTGGCGGCCGTTAAACTCGCGGAGAACCTGGAACATCCTTCGATAGCGCGCAAGGCGGTTAGCGATAGAAACGGGAATATATCTCCGTAATTCGTAAGCAAGCTTCCGGTTCATTGCCCCAGCCAAAAACTTTTACCCCTAATTCACAAGTTGTTGAACTGATCATTGATTCGCGCAAGACCCTCTTATCTGAAATCTAAGTAACTTCGAATATTTTCATTCTTTACGTCAGCAAACGAAGTTCGGTGTGGTATTTTTGTTGACTCCGGCCTAGTGTCAGGACGCTTTTCCGCGAGGCGGTGAGGCGCTGAAACCATGTTCGTTTCCGTAGACTAGAAGCCAATGTCACTCGGAATGTGACGCATCACTGCCGCGCTCTATCACTACTCCTTAGACCTGTACTGGAAGCGGAGCAGACAGTCCTAAATCATCATCGATCAGCCTGCTTTTACAGACGATCCCCCCAATAATTTCCTTGCGCAAACATTAGTGCAACTTCCATTTAATATGAACGCAATTTAGCGAACGCTTGGCAGCCCTTAGCTTTACACCCGTCGCTGAATAGCGGATCAACCTGATCAAAATATAATCCCACTCGAAGCAACAATAAACTTGCTTGGAAGACTAATGGTGATAGAGGTCAATCAGCAGTTTGGGGAGCCTTCGATGGGTTTACGTGAAGACCTCGTAGTCAATACCGGAAAGTCCTCTTTCCTATTTGCACCGATCGCCTATCTGATCTCTCCCAGCTTCAGAGTCGTGGCTCGGTACCGCATCTATACGATGTTATATCGAAGCGGTGTTATAGGGAAAATCCTGCATAAGTTTCTGTGGCAACACAACTGCGCAGTCGGATGCTACATATCGCCTAAGGTACAGATCGGACCAGGCTTGAAGCTGCCTCATCCAACCGGGATAGTCCTCGGCGACGGCGCGATCGTAAAATCCAACGTCACGATCTACCAAGGCGTGACATTGGGCATAGCACGCCCAGGTGAAAATTCTTACCCTGTGATCGGTGACGGAGTGACCATCTTCGCCAACTCGACGGTGCTAGGTGGCATAACGGTCGGCGACAACGCGATAATTGCTGCTCACAGTGTTGTCACCAAAAATGTGCCGGCGGGAGCGGTGGTTGGCGGAACTCCAGCGAAGGTCATCGGTCCTAGAGCCGCTGAAGTCGTTGCCAAATCAGAGATACAACATTCTACAAATCTGTGAGTATTTGGGGTACTGTGTTGCTATCGTTGACAGAGTGAGATGGGTAATCCTAGCTCACTTTGACTGAGATATTTTCTTTGTCGAGGTTCGAAAAATTTTACGTCATCGCGGAACTTAGGACTAGCGAGACGGGATTGGATGGCGAAAACCCACTGTCGCAAGATGGACTTAGGGAATGCGCCCAAGATATTGTCGCCATCGCCGTGCTATGAGCCTTATGGGGATCGCCACCTACTTTGAGATGTTGAGGTCAATTGAGCTCAGATAGCTGCCACAGGCAACGAGAACGACATCTACTATAAGTTTAAGGGCGTAGGCGAAGAGCAGGATTGTGTGGAGGCGATACAGCTGGAAAATGGGTCAACGCTATACGCGCGGGCCCGAAATCTAACGCTTGTCTCTGTTTACTGGCAGGGTTGATCGGCGTTCGTATCTTCTTTTCGGTAGAAAGCATTTTCAACTCGCTTGTCACAAATAACATCGGTTCGGCTCTCCATCCGCAAGTTCATTTCTTCGGCCAATACCTTTCATCAGTGATAGCGCTCACCGAGCCTCCGAACGAGAGGCGGCCGTTTTCATTCCGTTCGAGTGGAATTGCATTGTGGAGCGGCTAAGGGCTTCTTCCTCCGCCACGCGCTCTGGGCAGCAATCATTTCTGCTCTAGAAACGACAGAACCCCGCGGCATTGAGCCGCGGGGTTTTGATGATCGTCGTATGTTTGGTTGCGGGGGCAGGATTTGAACCTGCGGCCTTCAGGTTATGAGCCTGACGAGCTACCGGGCTGCTCCACCCCGCGTTAATTTTGAGCGACCGCAGCGCAAGGGCCCGGTTGTTTGTTTTGCCGGTCCTCGAAGGCTTTTGCCTTCTGCGGGTCGGCGTGGGCTGCTCCACCCCTCGTTGACTGCGATCGACTTGGATGTCGAGTAAGCTTCAGAACTGCAAAAGGCCGCTTTGTGTGCGGCCTATTGTTTCGGCCTGTGCCGAGAGGTTTGTGAGTGAGAAGATAAACTGATTTTAGTTGCGTTTAGCAGACCTGGCAGCGACCTACTCTCCCGCGTCTTAAGACGGAGTACCATTGGCGCTGGGGCGTTTCACGGCCGTGTTCGGAATGGGAACGGGTGCAGC
>Ga0308172_1000761_pt1 | contig 31570 bp, 26 predicted proteins | sample PhyGR2_FD_202134 | JGI IMG/M metagenome (GOLD analysis project Ga0308172, IMG submission 202134) | Phyllosphere microbial communities from UC Gill Tract Community Farm, Albany, California, United States - DLSLSG.R2 | ecosystem: Host-associated > Plants > Phyllosphere > Unclassified | place: USA... | reverse complement strand
CGTGTCCAGGTTGTATTCCAGGTCGCCGGTTTCCAGCACGCGGGTCTGCACGCCCTTGCCGCGACGCGACAGGGCGTTCAGACGCACCTCGACTTCCTGCAGCGCAAACGGCTTGATCAGGTAGTCGTCGGCGCCGGAATCGAACCCGGCCAGTTTGTTGTCCAGCGAATCCCGTGCGGTCAGCATGAGCACCGGGGTCTGCTTGCGTGCTTCATTGCGAAGCTTGCGGCAGACCTCGATCCCGTCCATGCCCGGCAGATTGAGATCCAGCACGATCGCGTCGAACTCATGGACCACGGCCAGATGCAGGCCGGTCACGCCATCGGCAGCGAAGTCGACAGTATGGCCACGGTCTTCGAGGTAGTCGCCCAGGTTGGCGGCGATGTCGCTGTTGTCTTCAATTACAAGAATTCGCACTGTGACCTCTAGTTGGAGAAATTGCCAACGCGCTGCGCCTTGTTCATCTGCAGCTGCGCATCGTTCTTCATGCGCTCACGCTGGGCGAGAGTCAAACACTGGGTAACGGCGAAATTGGAGCCGGTTGCCTTCTCACGCCGACATATTAGACGGCTATCCTCGCGCGCCTGTGTCAAAACCGTGTTCACGATCTGCTGGTCGTTGAACAGATCGGTCTTGGCAGCGGCGGGAATGGACGCCTCCTGTGGAAAGCGCTCCAGGGTGATACGCATACGCCCCAGTGCTTCACGGACACGACTGCGATCTTCAAGCTTCAGTTCGGAGTACGTCTTGCCATCGTTCATATCGACATCGATGCGCTGGAGTTGTTCAGCCAGCGGTTTGCCGGTGGCGAAAACCTCGTCTTTGGCGGCCTGCACCCCACCGGAGGCCAGCAACAGGAGCGACGCAACGGTGGCGAGCTTCATGCGATTCATTATCAACCAATCCTTAGTCAACCTGAACGGAATGCCGACTGTATCCCTGTCGGGTTTCCCTCAGCAAGTGAGTTTTGGCAGGCGCGGGCGCCCCGTGGAAAAAGGCCCAGACGGTAAACCGCCTGGGCCTGAAGAGTGTTCCCGATTACCGATCCTGCTGAGGAGGGCAGAGCTGCGGTTCGTCGAAGCCTACGCCCGGGGCGATTAAACCGGTGTTAAGCGCGCCAGGAGAATTCAAATATCACATCAAGCCTTTGAAATAGAAGGCTTTTTCATCGAAGCCACGTGGTCGATGATGCGGCCGGCCAGGTCGGCCTGGCAGATCGCCTCGATGCCTTCCAGCCCGGGCGTGGAATTCACTTCCAGCACCAGCGGGCCGCGGCTGGAGCGGATCAGGTCGACCCCGGCCACGCTGAGCCCCAGCGCCTTGGCCGAGCGCACCGCCACCTGCTGTTCGGCGCGGCTGGCCTTGGCCGCGCGGGCGCTGCCGCCGGCATGCAGGTTGGAGCGGAAATCGCCGTCCGGCGCCTGCCGCTGCATGGCGCCCACCACCTGGTCGCCGACCACCAGGCAGCGCAGGTCCGCGCCCTGGGCCTCGCCGATGAACTCCTGCATCAGGAAGTTGGCATACAGCCCGCGCAGCGCCTCGACGATGCCGCGCGATGCGCTGGCCTTTTCGGTCAGGATCACCCCCCTGCCCTGCGTGCCCTCGTTGAGCTTCACCACGTGCGGCGGCGGGCCGAGCATCGACAACAGGTCCACGGTGTCGTCGGGGTTGTCGCCGAATACCGTCACCGGCATGTCGATTCCCTTGGAGGCCAGGATCTGGTGCGCACGCAGCTTGTCCCGGGCCCGCAGGATGGCGTCGGAGGGGTTGGGCGTGCGCGCCCCCATCATCTCGAACTGGCGCAGCACGGCGGTGCCATACCGGGTGACCGAGGCGCCAATGCGCGGGATCACCGCATCCACCCCGGTGATCGGCCGGCCCTTGTAATGCATGGTGAAGCCGTCGGCGGCGATCCGCATGTAGCAGCGCAGCGGATCGAGCACCCGCACCGTGTGGCCGCGGGTGCGCGCGGCTTCGACCAGGCGGCGCGTGGAGTACAGCTTGCTGTTGCGGGACAGGATGGCGAGTTTCATCGCGGTGCGAACGGGCGGGAAAGCGCGCAGCATAGCGCGGGGCTACCGTATCCAGATGACGGCGTGCGCCTGCACCGGCATGCGCACCGGATGCGCGCCCCCTCAGCGCCTGGGCAACGCCAGCCGCGCGCGTTGGCCGCTGCCGCCCACCGACACGGCGGTCTGCCGCCACTCCACCACCAGTTCCAGCGGAACGTCCGCCAGCGGCTCCCGATGCCAGCCATCGGCGTCCGCCCATTCGCTGTAGGCCTGCAGTTCCAGTCGGCCGTCGTCGCCTGCAGCGAGCACCTCCAGCGAGGCACTGCGACGCTGCTTGCCCTCCCCTGCAAACACATGGCGACACACCGCCTGCCAGTGGCCACGCCAGTACACCAGCCACACCCCCTCCACGGGCCGATGGGTGGCATCCAGGCAGGCGCCGGCCACCACGATGCAACGGCCGCCGGGACTGGCAATGACCGTCTCCAGATCGCAGACGTGGCGCCCGCTGTCGACGCCGTCCAGGGCCAGCGCGTAAGGCCGCGTATGAGTGAACAGGTCAGGGTGTGCGGTCAGCCGCAGGTCGTCGGGCAACAGCAGGCGTGCACTGAGCTCGCGACCGTCGGGCAGGCGGTGGCAAAGCTGCGCCTGCATCGGGCGGGCCAATGCGGGATCATCAGGCGCCAGCCAAAGGCCGTGATACCCACGCAGCGCGGTGGCCACATGCGGCTGGCGCGACCCCCACGCTGCTGCGGCCACGTCGCCGTCAGCCTGGCGGTGCTCGCCTAGCGTCTGCCAGAAGACGTGGGGAACGACGTTGAAGTGAAGCAGGACCTTGCGCTGCTCGTCATACCCCAACACCCCATCGCTGCGGTCAACGTAGCCCGACGCGAGGCGCAGCGACGTTCCCGCCAGGTCGGTCCACGTGCCGCGTTGCGCGGTGCCGCCATCGCAGGCGATGTCGTCCACGATCGCACCGTCGCGCAGCATCTGCGTGCAGTACGCCGGGCCGCCCATGCCCAGCTCGGCCCACCCCAGCGTCACATCGCCGATGGGGGGCTGGCGGGCGAAGGGCGACAACGGCGCCGACTGCAATTTCGCGCCACCTACCGGCAGCACGTCGCCGACCAGGTCGAAGCGCCCCAGCAGGCTTTGTACTGCAACGGCGGCGGCCAGTGCCGCAATCACGCCCAGTGGCGACCACCAGGCGATGCACACCACCAGCAGCACCAGACTGGGCAGCCAGCGGGTGTAGCGCCGGAGTGCGGTGCGGTCGGCGGGCCCCGGCGAGGGCGACACAGCGGCGTTATTCCTGCGTGACATGCGGCACATCCGTTCGCACAGTTGGGGTGCAGACACTGTCGAACTGTGCGGTGGCCAGCCAGTCGAGGTTGGATCCTGCCGGAATGCGCGCTACCGGCCCGTCGATCGTGCTGCGTTCCCAGCCTTCCCCGCGTCGCCGTGCGGCATAACGCAGATCCCACTGCCCCTCCTCCAACCGGTACATCGCGACGGTGCCCCGGGTGCAGTCGGCCTCGATACGGTACGTTTTGTAGCCCGGCACCCGCCCTTCCACGCGACGCGTCCCATCGGGCAAGGTGGTGCGCGTCGACACCGTCGCCTGTACGCCGGGCTCCGCCGCAAATTGCTCCGACGGCGGCAGCACGGCCCACGCGGGCGCGACCATTGCGGTGAAGGTGGGCACCAGCAGATACCGCAGTCGAGACGCTGTGCGGTCGACACTGCGACGGATCATGAACGTTCCTTTTTCAGATCGGGCAAGCGGATAGTATGACGGCGGCCCCGTGCCACCCTCATGTCGTCCTCCGCCACCCGCCGATGCACGGTGAATCGTGTCGACGCCGCGCAGGCCTGCACTCTCCAATGGATTTCCCATGAAACGGATCCTTCCCGCCGGCAGTGCCCTGCTGAGTCTTCTCCTGTCGGCGACGACACAGGCAGCACCCGCTTCCCTCACCAACTACGGGGATTTCTACCGCTCGTTGGGCGGCAGCCTGTTCCAGGGACCGGGGACTGAAATGGCGATGCCCTGCACGGACTCGCCCCGCAACTGCGTCTGGGTGACCTCGATGGGCCAGGCGCTACGACGCTTTGACCAGACACTGTGGAGCGGGCCGGGCGACCTGGCCATGACAGCCCCTGCCGGCGTACCCGAGGTGGCGTTCGACGGCGAGGCGTTGGTGGTCGGCACGCAACGCTGGCCCCTGAGCCGTGCGATCAACCTCGCGCCTGCACCGTGGAATGGCAACGCGCCGATTGCTCCCGAGAACGTGGCGGTGATGACGCTGTGGCACCGCGGCAGCTCGGTGTGCTTGGACATCCGCCAGGTCAGCAGCGGTAAGGGCGACCGCTACACCACGGTAGTGCTGCTGCATGGGCAGCGACTCTACGTGCTGCCCCCGCTGTTCGGCACCTGTGCTGCGGTTCGCGAAGCGCCGCACCAGGGGTTCAGCTATCCGAGCAACCGCTATCTGGGTGCGGGAATGGAGACCGATCCAGAGGGCCTGCAGGTGGACTACCTGCTGTCCGACGGCATGACCCGCATCGCGCGATACCCGCTGCGCTTCCCCGACCACGACAATCCCTTCGTCTTCGAGGCCGTGCGCGAGTAAGTGGGGGGATGGCAGCGGCCAGCACGTGCCGAGGCTCTCACGCGATGCCGCGGGAATGCCCTGATCTGGCGCAAGGTGGCGATGCCGCGCGCGAAAGAAGCGATAGCGGTGCGCAGGCAGAAAGAGGGGGATAGGCTTCGTTCAAAGGCTTGAAGAGCGCCGCAAGCTGCAGCGGAAGCCAGTGATGGAGCGGGTGAAGGGATGATACCCATCACCTTGCTAAGCCTTTGATTTTACAAAGACTTCGCCAGAACCAAAGGCCAATAAACGATACCTCAAACGATACCCAAGGTTAGCCCCTGTTGTCCGTTCCCTCAAGCTAGACCTCGCTGACCCCCTAGGCAGCGGCGACGTCCCTCCGAATTGAATGCGCGACCATCAAGGCAGTGCTGAACCGTAAAGATCCCCAGAAGCCGGATAACAGTCATAGATCTATTGGAACCATGCTAGCGACAGCCGACATGGGGGTAGGAATTCTCTGACAGTCAACTTGTCGGTCTTGAGGCACACTCCGAGCGAAGCTCCGATTGACCCGCGTGAAACCGAGTCTATGGCGTCATCCTAGGGGGAGAGGCGTTGGCTACGTTTACGATTTACCTGTTGAGAGAGTCCGTCAACGCGCCTCACGAGGCGGTAGTCGAGGGTGCGGAGGAGCACACTATCGCGGACGGCCTGTCGCAGTACGGGCAGCTCTTTGTCAAACCAACAAAGCCCAAATCCCCAAAGTGGGCAGAATTGTTTGATGACTATGTGGACAAGGGCTTGCTGGGAACGGTGCAATCTTCCTCTGCCGCATTTATCGTCAAGGTCGACAACCGCTTCTTCGCGCTCACCTTTGGACAAGGCCGATTCTTGCTCCACCCTGATGGCTATGAAGAGCGCTTCGGTTTGATTGTCACGCTCAACTCCATCAATTCCGATGCCCTCCGGAGCATTGATAAACGCGCGTTCGTAGACGATCAAAATAGTCGAGTCCAAACCGGACAGGCCGCTCCCGTTCTGAGCTTTGGAGTCGACATCGAGCGGGATCTCGTGAGGGGCATCGTCGGACAACCGACACATCCCAATTTGGGACGACGCCTCGCGGGAGCGGACGCTCTGACCGTCACATCCGACGTTACTATCCCGGGTCTCCGGGCGCTACTTCGCCGATACCTACGGAAGTTTGAATCCAAAGACTACCAAGCCAACTTCCCCTGGATTGATCAAGTTCGCCAACTCATCCCCAAAGGCACGACCGCCTCAAAGCTCGATGCGCTCCTCATCGAAAAAATGCGGGAAGCATGGAAAGCAAATGGACTGGTAGATGGGTGCTGGCTTGCAATACCGGAACTCGTCGACTGGGAAAAGGTTGATGGATTTAAATTCACAATGTCCAAAACCGAAGGCGTCTCCACAGATTTGCATCTTCCTGGTCTAGTCCAAGCTCATAGAGATGAGGAGCCCACCCTCGCCTTCCTTCGCAAGCACTATGCAATGGCCGTGGATGCGGAGGAGAACCCCGTTGATCGCTGGGCGATCTATCGATGCATCCATTGCGAAATCGATGATGAGGGAAAATCCTTCATTCTTTCAGCAGGAAGATGGTTCGAGGTTGACAAAGATTTCGTCAACTCGGTCGAACAGTCATTTCAGGACGTAACCGCTTATCCCACTGCACTACCCGTCTATAGCCATAAGGATGAAGGGCACTACAACGAAGAGTCCGTGGCAGCCAGCAATGGCAAGTGGTCGCTGATGGATAAAAAGATGCTCAAGGTTGGCGGCATCTATGACAAGGTGGAGTTTTGCGACATCTACGGCCACGGCGAAATAATTCACGTTAAGCACTACGGCAGCTCTAGTGTCTTAGCCCATCTCTTTAATCAAGGCCTTGTCTCGGGAGAACTCCTGCGCTCACATCAGCCCTACGTCGGCTTGGCTAATGAGCACCTCCTCCAATCTCATCAGCTTGACTTGGATCCAGAAGGAGAGAAGTTCACCGCGCGAAACGTAGATCAATACACGATAGTGTTCGCCATCATTAGTCAATCAGAGAAGCCTGGACTCCATCTTCCGTTTTTCGCTAAAGTCATCTTAAGAAGCGTCCACGCGCGTCTAATGGAGCTGGGCTACGCGAATGTGATGTTAGCCAAGGTGTCTTGCGACTCAGATGTAAAGATCATCAAGGTCAAGCCAAAGGCGCAGAGAAGACGCCGTCGAGGGAAAGGGGTGAATCGGGGGGCGCGATAAAATCCTTTACGCCTAACTTTGGAGATGGAACAATGACCGTTCCTTTAAAGCGCGAATAGGAACAATGAGCAAACCGACCCTTGATTCAATCGCCTCGGCCAAAGCTAAGCTCGCCGAAGAGCTGCGCAAGCTCGAAGAGCAAGAGGCAAAACTGATTGAAGACGAAGCCTCTGATGCCTTTTTGCAGATTTCGGATTTGCTGACTCGTTACGGGCAGCATCTGACGTCTAAGCAGAAGGCCGATATTGCGAACCAGGTTGGCGGTTCGTCTAACGGGCAGGTTCGCCAAAAGAAGGCTTCTGGTGAAAAGAAGGCAGTCGCCCAGAAATACTGGCTGCCGCACACTCAGGAAACTTGGTCTGGCCGAGGCCGTACCCCTCGCTCGTTCGTAGCGTGGGAAGGCACGGCGGCTTACAAAGAGTGGAAGTCAAAGCACCCTGACGAGAAGTTCCCGGCGTACCCACAATAAAAAAGACCCGCCGAAGCGGATCTTGTCGCACCACCGCTAGTCTTAGAGCGGCTCTTTTTATGCAGGTGCATTCAGCTCTTCGGTCTCCTTCAGAATGGGAAGGAGGCCGAAGAGCCTTGCGCTGCGTTGAATAAAACCTGCATTAAATAGTAATCATTTTCGGCATACTGGTCCACATAGAACGGATGATTAGGATCGCCAGACCCAGACGAGTAGAAAATTGAAAACTCACCCACACCCTTTATTTCGTTAAATTGATACCTAACATCTAGGCTGTAGGGAGCTCCTTGGACCGAGACGACGCTTTGGTTCTCATCGTAAGTCCAGTCAATCACCCCTTCATTCGTTTTATCAATAACCTGACGCAGAAAGCTTATAAGTTTAGGTGGCAGCATGATTTTTCTCTCCTGATCGCTCAATGCGCTCAATGATGTTTTTAATCTTCACTATGGTAGCGGAAATTTCAAGCACTTGCTGAGGTGAAAGAGGTGCTGCCAGAGTTGAAAATGCGCCCGCTGACACCTTCTTCTCAGCCTTTGTGAAAAGCGCCGACACGTCATCAGTCTGCTTCAAAGTGAGCACTCTTCGACTAACTTTTACCCAAAATCGTCTGGCAACTTGAAGAGAACGAAGAGCCTCCAAATACTCTCCACGCAAAACAGAGTTAGATGTATCATCTAAAAGTGAGATGGACTCAATCAGATGTGCCGCAGACGAGTGGGTTACGAGATCCATCGTTGTTGAAGCGATCGAATCAGCAATTTTCTTGTTGGTGCGGCCTGCGTGGAATATCTCGCCGACAGCCACTGCAAGCGCTACAAGGGTGGCGCCCCCGCACCAAACTGCGAATTTATCGATCCATTCCGTACTGATTAACGAGTCATATGATTGCCCGAGACCAATTGCGATCACAAGGCAGACAACGACGTATACCTTCCGTGAGTTAGACATCCCAGTTACCAAATAAAGCATATGAGAACTTATCAACTGCATGTGGGGGGCTTACTGGCTTCCCCGTGCACCAGATGCTCGCCATTTTCTCTGCCCTAGGCGATGGTGTAGCGCTGCTGGAAACGGTGCACGCCCCATAGATCCAACCGTCTTTTCCAAGGGTCAATCTCCTCATCATGATATCCATAAATTACCCCTCCTTGTGTTCACGTTGAGCAATATTAGTCTAATCAGAGCTTTCAATTTACAGGGACCGCTTCACCTCCCTCGATAGATGTGAACCGTCACATAACGCAATGACCTCGAGTAAAGCAAAATCCAGCGTCTGGTAAACAACACGTACAGCAGCAGCATGCCCAGCCGCGACCACAAACAGCCCGATGAACGAGGTTGCGGCAGCAATGGTTGGGAAGAGACTCGTCTCCAACACATCTCGAGCAACGGTCGGGGAAAGCACGCGTGCCGTGGCGAGCCAGAACAAGGCGCCCCAGACGATGCCAATGAAGACGTTGAACCGCGCCATTCGCTCGGTCGTTTGCGTTTTCACGAGCTGCACCCCAGACGACAAGCGCTCCAACTCCCCCTGATCTTTCACCAGGCCCTCGATGGCGCCAGCAAGCTCTCCAACGGACTTTGCGGTGACACCAGCAAGGACCATGCGAGTAGGAAGGCCAAAGTAGACGCTGATAACGCCCAGCGTCAGCGCGGCGAGGATCATGACGGGATGGAAAGCCCGCTCAACAAGGCAAAGACCGGCCACGATGATCGACGTCAGGACGAAGACCCAGAGCAAACGCCTCCAGATGATGCCGAGGCCACTCATGATCAACCAGGGGCCGACTAAGAGCTCCTCTGAGAGGGCACGTAGTGCGTCTTCCTTCGTTCGAAGCGGTCGCCGATTGGCGACCGCGTATTCGGCGAGCCTGACCGCTGACCGGATCTTCTCGAACTCCATCTCTCCCCCTTCCTTATAGTCGTCAACGCAGCATATCCAAATATTGATGATGCTTCTCACACCTGTGGCAGGTGGAAAAGAATCAAGGGGCGAAACGGGGACGCCTGATCGTCAGCTCCCAGTTCCCTGCTTGCTGCGCCGCTGACTCGCTTGCTTCGTTCCTGGGCACATCAGCGCTCAAATCCTCTAATTTCGGCACTGCGAAGTTCTTCTCCAAGCTTTTGCAGGCCTCCGTCATCTTTTGGCGTGCCTGATTGATCCGCCAATTTTGGATGGCGACAATCCGAGGTGACACATGGACCTTTGATCGGGCCAGCGCTCTGCGCGCTCGAATGGCAGCTAGGCTGGTCGGAGCATCTCCATGCTCAGAAAGCGCTGCTTGGGCATTCAGCACCTCCATGCGGGCCCGGTAGGGCCTGATCACCATCCGCGCGTAGGTGCTTACCGCCTTTGCTAAGGACTCGGTGTCTTCAAACAGGAACGGTTTGTTGGCATAGCTATCGACACGACGGCAAACCAAGGCCGAGTGCGCTTGCTGGAATTCGGGCTCGATTTGGATGCCAGGAACAAGGCGCAACACTTCTAATGCTTGCTGGGCAACTTCGCGCTGCGCTTCCAACCAGTCTTCGATCAGCTTCGCCTCAGCGTTCAACATCTCCGCGTCTTTGCCTGTTGACCGGGCTAAGCGCGCAACCCGACTCAGGTGCCGAGTCTGGCCACTGTAAGCAGTATGGATGCCTATGGGCACCGAGGCACCCGCCAATCGGTTCATGGCCTGGCTGACAGGGTTACCCGTCGCGCCCCGTGGGGGCACACCAGCATCGCTATTCTTGCCTAACTGCTCCCTTCTTAGTTCGCGCAACGCTGCTGCGTGATTGTGGTTCTTTGGGGCGTCGTGGAGCATGCCTCCACTTCGCTTCATGTGTGCCATCAAGATCCTACTGAGCGACATCGCGGCCTCTTTCCCACCGACACCGTGTATCTCTGCGGTGAACTTAGACTTCCGCTCGACGGCAACTCTTGCCTTCCCAAGGTGGCGCATCGGCTTGCGGGTGAGGGTTCGTGCGCGCTCAAAGTCGCCTTGGAGTGCAGCGTCCCTGGCTTGAGCCCTGAGTGACCGGTGATCCACCCGACTCTTGTGTCCGGCCATAGCCAAGTGTCCATTGATCACCTGTTCGATGTCTTTTCTAATCTGCCGTAGCGCGCGTGTTCCGCCCCCTTGTCGAGCATCAAACTCCGCGCAGGCTCGTTCCCCTAAACCATCCGGGTCTACTTTGCGGGCAGACATCAGCAAGTGGACGTGGTGGTTGCGCTGATCGCCCTGCTTGCTCGGCATATGCACAGCCACAAGGACAGCGACTTGAAAGCGATCCACTAGGAGTTGTCCCAAAGCAAGAGCGAGCTCTTGGCGCTGCTCAGCAGATAGGCTATGGGGGAGAGACACTTCGATCTCCCGGCAGACCCTGGCATTCAGGCGCGTTTCGGCAGCCTCATTGGCGTTCCAGAACTTCTTGGCATCCAAGCACCAACTGGGAGCGCCTCTGGGCGCGAGCATCTGGTGGAAGGCCACGCCGTGACGTCGCGAGTAGTTATGACCGAGGCCAGTGCCGACATCGAGGACGTCAAAGCCAGCTCGGTAGGCCGCTGCTGCGACTGACGAGTCCCCCTTTCCGCGGCTGAAAGATTTCATGGTTGCGTGGTAGATCGCCATCTTGAAGCTCCTAGATTGATTTGAAAATCCAGGAAAAGGGCGAAACATTTCTTGTCTAGGCCTAAATAGCAGGCAATTTTGAGCACTTGGTCACAGGGTTTCTCGCTTTGTTGATCGGCGAAAGCGGATCGACGAGGTGGCGCAGCCACCGCAAAAAGCGCCGACAGGCGCCGCACGGAATTTGCAAAGCAAAATCCATAAGTGCGCTCTTGCCTTAAACTTTTGGCAATACCCGATCTAGCCCTAAAGGCCCTTAAACTATTCGGGGCCCACTTCTTTTTTATTTCTCCTACGTAAAAATTGCTTAAAGTAGGAAAGAAGCAGCCGCTGCTCAAATGTGGGGAGCTTGGAATAAAGAATAATTAAATCTTGCAGATCATCATCATTGGCGAAAAACGCAGCCAGAGGCATCTCGAGAGCCTCGGACAGACGCTGAGCAGTCCGCAGATCGCACTCATTGACGCCCTTCTCATACCGATTGATGCGTGTGCGGGCCACGTCAGGGGCAACCCCTGCGGCCACGCCTAAGGCCTCCTGCGTGAGCCCTGCCCTCAGGCGCGCTTCGCGTAGGCGATGGGCAAAGATCAGACGAGCGTCTTCCAAATCCAAAACTAGACCGCTGGCAGGCAATGTGATGAACGAGCATGGCGCTTCTCTCTTGTGCTGTCTGTTACTTTTTCAGTAACATCGGGCTTCGTCAAGATCAAGGCCATCGGCGGGCTGTTTCCGCCCTGGCTACCGGTCTTCTTCCGACCTCAGCCCAAGGAAATCCCATGTCTAAGGTTCGCATCGCCGTCACCGGTGCGTTGATTGTCTCTCTGGCTGCCTGCTCCGGTGGTGGGCCCTCGCACGACGACCGTCAGAACGCGTTCTTGCAATACGTCAAAGACAACAGCAACGACAAGGCCAAGATCAGAGATTTCGAAAGCGGCAAGTGCGTCAAGGCCGAGGGCACTCCCAGCTACAACTGTGCGGTGTCGAGCCAAGTCCAGGCTATGGAGCGGGACTTCGGGAACCAGATGGACGGGGTCTACACGTTCACTGAGGTCGGTGACACCTGGAAGATCACTGGCCGCGTCCAGTAGGTCCCTCACTGATCTGCCCCTACCCCCACCTCCCAGGACATCCAATGACCGTTGGCACCTTCCTCTTCCTGCTTGTCCTGAGCGCAGCCGTGCTGGTCGCCATCAGTGTCAATCAGGCTCTTCGATTCCGCAGCCAACGGGAGGCCTTTGGCCGAGAATTTGAACGCTCCTACTTTGGAGGGCAAGGCGGCTTGGCGATCTCGGTCGAGCGTTCGAGGGTGAAGCTCCGTGCTCGCAATGCAGTCAAGATCTACACGTTGGGGGATGTGCGCTCGTGGGAGAAGCATTGGCACAACTCAAAGCGTCAGGGAACGCTGACTGTGAGTGTCCGGGACACGGATCACCCCGTGTGGTCCATCCCGTTCCAAAGCGAGAACGAGATGAACCAGTGGTATGAGATCTTGAATCAGGCGATCAACGAGGGCGGAATGGCCTGATCCCGATTTGCAGGCAACGCTCGATCTTGACCGCAATGCATTTTGTGCTAGGAATCAGGGAATTCCACAACTCGGATTCCTTGCCATCATGGACATCGCCAGTCACTCCGCACCTCCACTCGACGAACAAGAAGCACGGCGTCGGCAGACCCACGTAGAAAGCTGGATTTCACAGCAAAAAGCCGCTGGCTTTGGAGTGGACCAGCACATGGCAACGGCGCTCAATTCCTATCTTGAGGGCCTTGTGTCCCTTCCTGAGCTCCTGATCGAGCTTCGTCGCCCCTACCTACACTGATCTCTCCATCACGCAGAGAGCCTGCTAGCGGAGACGGCGCAAGCTCAATGCCTCTCGCAACCGCGTTGATCGCTCCGACGCCTTTGTCTCGGCGCGCCTGCTCGGCTGTGTGTCCCTCAGGGATTGCCAGGAGGCTTCCTTCTTTGCGGTAGCGCTCCAAGAGCTGCTCAAAGCTGGCCAGCCCTTCCACGAAAATCCCCTCATCACGACGCACCGCAATCCGCTGGCTCAGTTCACTGCGCTCTGCCTTGGTTTCAGCCTGGTTGCGGTCCAAATGGGAATGAATGCGGCCGGAGATCATGGCGCGGATCCACTCAATCTCGCCTTTGCCATTGATACGTCCATCCAGCACTCTCGTCTTAGCAGTGAGGCCGGACGATTCCATGCGCCTGGTCGTTGCTAAAAGGTGGGCGTAGAAGTAGCGAGGATCGTCTTTCGTGGGCCGGTGATGGCTAGCCTGTAACGCAAAGCCATATCGCTCGATCAGTTCATGCGACATATCGAGAACAAGATTCCATCGCTCGCGGTCATTGAGCTCGTGCGGCAATGCGATGGTGAAGTTGCGACAGACGGTGCTGTTGCGGCGCCGCTCCGCTTCCTCTGCTGCGGCCCAGAGGCGTTGCGGGTCATTAGTCCAAGCGGGTGCCCCAGGGGGAGCCACGCAGCAGGCCTGGATGATTCCAGCCCTGCCCCGGTAGTCATGTTTGACGCCGGATCTGGGATCAGTGAGCAGAAAACCGCCCCTGTAGGCGGCGGCTGCGAAAGCCGAATGGCCTTTGGCTCGGCTGTAAGTCTTGATACGCGTGTGTTCAATAGTCATGAAGCCTCTCGAGTCTAAGTCCATTTGTTATGACTTAAGATTCAGGAAGCGCAATAGCTAAAAACCCATTATTTTTAAGGCATTCCGTTGCCTCATATGGTCCTCCATGATGCGTAGCTCCACGCAAAACAATGGGTCGAGAGCGTCAGAATTTCGGGACCGACCGCTCTTATCCTAACCTAGCCAGGCGACACACCCGACCACTCTTGAAAGACACGTCATTGCTCCCTGATCCCTGAGCCTGCTAGTTGCGCAGGCTCAGGATGCGCCCCTAGGCCCTTGGAAACAGGGGGATCCAAGGTCGCTCGGCGACGGTGCCGCCGCACCAGAAGATGGGCAACGTATTGTTGGGTGTGGTGTTGTGCATTACAACCAACGCGCCCATATCACCATGCCCCAAAGGATGAGAGGGCGACAGCTCACGCCCAATCTGAGTCAACACCTCAATCGCAAACTGACGATCACTTGCGCTTGCGAAGATTCCGGAACGCTCATCACATGCGCGCAGCTCTTCGCCATAGATTGTGTGCGCAGCGATCCGAATTCCTGGGAACTCCTTCTTCACCAACTCAAGGGCCTCGCCAAACGCGAACATGATGATGACCACTAGGCGGCCGGAATTCAGATACCAATCCCACAGAGGCTCGGGAATTCGGGCCTTCATTCTTTTGAGCCCTTTGACCAGCGTGCCTCCGGTTCCAGCAAAATCGTCGGCAATGACCAAAATGGGTTCACCGTCTTTGTGCTGGGTCATCCATTGGCTCATATCGTTAGCCGCTCCGATCTTTCCGGCCTTGGCGACTCGATTGACCTCGCGTGCCGTTGTCGCGCCACTCTTGTGTTCAGAGTCAAGATATCCCAATGCCAGATTGTCGTTACGTGCCTTAACGACCTTCCAACCCAGCTGCCCGATGGTTCTACGATGGGCCTCAATCATCTCAGCCATACGCTGGTGCCCGAGTGCACGCATGCCATCATTGATGAATCCGCTCTCCGCAAGCCGCTTCAACAGAGTGAAGGCCATTTCGATGCGATTGTCATCGTCGAACTGGCGGAGCCAAGAGCGAATCTCTGCCACATCCTTCTGCTTTCCAAAGAAGAGCAACTTCTGCGCGACTGCAAGCAGATCCTCTTCTGGGATCGCAAATGGCACCTCTTCCGTGGTGGTCCGCACGCGGCGGCCCCCCTGGACCTTCGGTTTTGTCAGCAGCTTCGCTTCATGCCAGACCGGAAGGAGGTGTGCCACCGCGTTGGCACCTAGCCATTCTCGAAAGATGGGAAGTGACACCATCCAGGGCTCTCCCGCGTTGTTCTGATGAATGATGTGTCGCTTCATCAAGCGAGCACATGCGTCGCGAAGGGTTGTTTCGCTAGCACGCTGCTCTAAGCGTAATCCAAGGCTGTCCTGAGCCTCGATGACCTCCTCAATGCTCTCAAAGCGCCCCCCAAGAAGAGACACGCAGCAGAGCGCGATGCAGTTTTCGCCGCTCTGCATCGCCTTTTCATAACTATCGAGGACTGGGTTGTCCTCCCAAAAATGCGCGAAGTTGGCAGGCCCAACTGAGCTGAGCAGATGCTGGCGCACGGCATACGCATCATTGATATCAATGTAGGTGCGGTATTCCTTCAAGCACCGAAGCATCAGCTGGTAGCAGAACGTATGCATGTAGAACGGATTGCCTGCGGCGTAGTCGATGATGAAGTCGACCGCTTCGGCGCTAAACTCAATGGAGCCTGTGAGTGGATCCGCGATGAGGGCACGACAGTCCTCACGGCTTGCGATGCGATCAAGTCGCTCATTGATCCACTTGTTGAGATCGGACTGGTGTCGGGTGAAGATCTCGTCCATCCGCTCGCTTCCCACGAAGAAGAAGGTAAGACCCGCTTCGGAGACAGAGCGTAGTGCTTTGATGAACTGCTTGCCGCGCTCACCAGTGTAGAGAGATGGATCCAAGTCATCGAATTCATCGATAATCACGACGAACTTCTGATCAGGATGTGCCTCCACCAGGTCGTCGACGAAAGGAACCAGCCTGCCGAGACCTGCTCCAAACTCAGCCTCCTCGGGAACGTCCGTTATCGACATCTTCTTTGCCAAGCGCGTAGCAATCAACCGCGCGATTTGACCTTCATGGAGGGAGGACAGCTCTCCCATTCGAAGGAGAATGCATACGGCGTCCGTGCCCTGCTCCAATGTTGCACTGAGAACCTGCAACAAGGACGTCTTTCCGATGCGCTTTTGTCCCCAGACGAAGTGTGAGGTCCGCGCCATCGCTGCATAGTGCAGAGCGCTCAGCGTTCCAGCTCTGCCGTAAAGACGTTCGGGGCGCTTAACGGGATTAATGCCATATGGGCTGTCCTTCATCAACGCGTTCCAGTCCGGCACAACCATTTGCTGTTCGATCCGAATCTTCTCCTCGAACACCATCCGCTTCTCTGCGCTGGTCTTGCACTCCCACGCGACCGGAACCTCGATCATTTCCACGGGCGTGGCGACCCTGAGCGAAAGGCGAACGATGCGCTCTTCACCAGCGGGGATCATGAAAGGCTGGGCGGGATCGACACAAGCAAGCTGGGCGTCACCTTCGCAGGTGGTGAGCCACACTTCTTGGGCCGCCCCCTTTCCACTGTTGACTAAGGAGAACGAGAGGTGCTTCTCCACTGACTCGCCGACTAGGTTTGCCTTTGTGTGGGAGTTGCGCAGTGCAAGCTGTGGGGCGAGCGCGGTCTCACCACGCAAGCTGGCCTCTTCGACGAGACTAATGAGATGATCTACTACCGGCTGGATCAGCTCGCTAAAGACACGGCTTTGCTGCTTTGGGTCATCATTTGCGATGCGTCGCTGCTGCACATTTCGCAGATACTCAGGTGCCCTACGGATGACTTCCGCGTCCTCGTTCCGCTCGTAGGCCTCACAGAGCTTGCGGAAAGCTGGGCCTAGCAGGATTGTTAGGTCTCCTACCATCTGCTGGTCGTCAGCGACAAGAAGCTTCCTTAGGCGCGCTATCGCTTTCAGCAGATCTACAGCGGCGATTTTGGCTGTGACAGGTGTTGACCGCTGGAACCTGAGCGCTGCCGATGAGGCCTGGGAGATTGACTCTTCAAACTTGGCAGAAGCAATTTTGATGGCTCCTGCCGGAGATCCTTCATTTGCGCCAAATGCCTCCGCTAGCCCCGACCTTATGTTGTAAGCAAATCCATTGACTGCGTCACGCAGCCCCTCGCCTACGTCCCCATAAGCTGCCAACACGTTGACGAATGCCACTGCAATGGCTGCCTGGGATAGGCCATCAACAAGCGTCGCAAGCTCCCGGAAGCTCTCAGGTGTTCTTTGAAATCCTGACGGAGAGCTCCAAGCCATCACAGCTTGGGCTAAGCTTCGCTCGGCCAAATCACTGTCGGCATTCTTCGCGCTTGCAATCAAGAGCAAGCCGACGGTGAACCCATCGCCTCGATCCCTCGCGTCATCTAGCGCATCGAGCTGTACGGGATTAGTGCTCTCCTGGGTAGGTGAAAGCGAAGCGCCCTTAGCTACCAGCGACGAGAAAAATGCACCGAGTCGAGCATTAACGCGGATGTTGAGCTCGCGGTTCCACTTGGCTTGCAGCGTTCTGGGAAGATAGGAGGTGCCGAGCCCTTGCTCTTGCCAACGCTGTGCCAGGACGAGATCTGCGGCACTCAAGCTCTTGGCCTCATCCTTAACGAAATCCGCACGCCATCCCGAGAGCTCAGTTGCTTTGACCGTAGGCAGCGACGGGAAGCGATCCCCAGCGACCTTTTCGCGGGCAAGTCTCGAATCGGAGTCCCAGACATAGACTCGCCCGCTCGCATAGTCCATCGCGGCCCGCCACAGGTCCTCACGGATGCGACTGGAAGGCGCAGGAATCTCAAGCAGCGGCACTGTCACCGTGGCCTCGCTCTGCTGCTGCTCAGGCGTAGTGCTAATCCCACGAGAGAAGACGTAGGTGGTTGTTCCTTCGACTTGGCGCAACTCCGGCGCCAGCTTCTCTGCCAGCTCGGTCATCGAACGGGCACCATAACGCTTGGTATCGAACTGTCTATCTGTCAGATCCAGGAGTCGATTTTTTAACACCGCCAGCGCCATCCGCTCGGCCCCACCCCGTCGCCGAGCGGCCCTAAAAGCACGCTCTACGAGATCCAGCACTTCTTCCCTTTGCATCCCCATGGCCAATCCCTTTGTCCAATATCCGCCGATGCCTACGGCCCCTATCCGTCTTTTAAGGGAAGATCCAGACCAGTGCAACTGTCGGCCTGAAGGGAGCTTGGCACTTCGAGAGGTTACCGGACAGCTCGGCACGCCCCGACGATCCACGATGTTTGGAACGCCCAGAGCCACAGATCGTTAGCCCCCACCGCTGCCTTGCACACGATGAGAAGCGCTTTCGACGACGTAGCGGAGGCCCAACAGAGCGAGCAGATCGAGGCGGGAACGCTTCCAACCAATGGAGTTATGTCTCGTTATTTCGTTTATGCCAGAACGTCGGCCCCTAGACTTTAGAGTTAAATTTTTAGATTGCCTAAATGCCTTCTTAAGATAGATTACTTAAGGCAATCGCCCATCCATTTATGTTGCGTTCATGTATTCGATGTGGAAAATGTCTCTCTTTTCCCCTATTTGGTATTTTTAAACACTATAAGCACGTCTATGGATATTTGGGCAGGCATAGGCCAGATGCCTTGTAATTACTGAGGAATTAAGAATATTTAAGATGAAACTAATTATGCTTTTTACCAACCAACAACACGGAAACACGTAATGACTTAGGCAATCTTCCGGACTTAAATTCTGTCTCGATTTTGGATTGACGAACAATCGTGCTGCCTTATCAAAGATCTACCTCCTCATATCGGATAGTAGATGCTCTCTCAAAACCCTCAATTGGCGCATTACATCGAAGAGCCATTCGGCGATCTTTTCATCGAAGAAGTTAGCCACGGCAAATCAAGCTTTAAGAACATCCGGATTACCAGCCAGGCAGGCGCCGTTTACTTTCAGAACCTCGTTCAAGCGACGCTAGACGACCATGAGCGCAAAAGACGGCTTCGCCGATCAGGCACGCGCTATCCAGAGCCTTTGCCTCCGGCAACCCCGGCTCGGCTTCTTTCGAAAGAAGCAGAAGATTTCCTCAACGACAAAAAACGACAAAATCGCGAGCAGACAACCATTGATGCATATCGCCGAACCCTTACGATCCTGCAACGGGTCACTGGCGATATCTCGGTTGCAGGCATCAATCACACGCATATCTACGAGATGTGGGACCTATTGCGCTGGGCTCCAGAAGACTTCATGTCCAATCCTGCCCATCAGAAGCTCGATGCTAAAGGTCTGATTGCGAAGGGGCAGGCGCTGGGCAGAACTCAGCCCGCCAATGCAACGCTTGAATTGCACCGCCGCTTATTGAGCGCCTTCTTCAATACGCTGCACGAGGCCGGAGCCATCGCGCATTCGCCGATGACCGCGTTCAAAGCCCCTCGTAAAGATCTTGTCGTTGATCCAGAAGAGCCGGAGCGACTGCTCTCCGAAGAGGAAATCAAGAAGATCTTTGCTCCTGAGACCTTTACCCCTTGGGCAAAGAAGTATCCGCACCGTTTGTGGTGTCCGCTGATCGCGCTCTACACAGGAGCACGCATCAACGAGATTGCCCAGCTCAAAGCCAGCGACATCGTCCAGGACCACGGTGTTTGGTGCTTCTCGATCCAGAAGACGGTGGATGCAGATTTAGCGGGAAGCACTGGCAAACGCTCTCGGCAAAAGCTCAAAGGCAAGAGTGCCATCCGCAAAGTGCCCATCCACAGCAGCCTGATTGAGGCAGGCTTCCTGGACTTCTTAGCCGACATCAAGGCCTGCGGTCATCCTCGCCTTTTCCCCAACCTGTCAGCAGGCACCTGTCGCAAGACAGGAGATCCCAACGGTCGTTACAGCCAAGGGTTCGTCAATCAATTTTCCAAATATATGAAAGAGCTAGGCTTTGGCAAAGGCATCGGCTCCCATGCGTTCCGTCATACGCTTGCAACTGAACTGGATGCTAAGGGCGTGCGAGTTGAGCACATCGCGTTGATCACAGGCCATTCGCTCAACAAGAGGGCGCCCGTGCTCCAAGAAAACTACGTCCACAAGTCAGCGGCCAATGTGCGGAAGATCCAAGTTGAAGCGTTGGCGCAGTATCAGCCGTCAGTGACACTACCGAGCTACGTGCGCGGACAGTTCAGAGAACGACTGAGCAACGAAGCGAGAATGTATCCTTAAACCGGACCCGAGCGCACGTGCAGACTGGTTCTATCGCATATGATTACGCGGGGTAATCTGGCTTATTAAGGACGACTTGCTCAATCTCAGCCAAGGCCTTCGCGCAGCGAAGGTCGAAGCCATCCGTAGCGATTCCCAAAATCTCACCATTGACGACGAGCTCGCCGCCGATCAGCGCATGCGTAAAGCGGAACGACGCACGCGGGTCCCCTGATCGAATGCTGTTCATATACTGGCTATTGTAGGGACGGCTCGATGTTATGAAGAAAAAGTAGACCTGATGAGCACACATCGATAGTCTCATCAGACGTGCAAATGTCTCCGGCTCCGGCGGGTGGCTATCGATGACCTCAATGATGATCGCCGGGTTCGATGGACCAGGCGCCATAGTTTTCGTATCTCGGCCACTCAAATCAGGCTGTATGTAGACCCCGTCGTCAAACCGAATACGACTCTCCGTATACCAAATATACTCTGACAAACCACCTGGCTTAAATAGGACCTGAGACGCGCACTTCGACTTTCCTTTGCTCTCCCCTATCAACACCTGCTTATTGTTTTCGAAAACGTAGGTGATGAACTCGAGCTTGTTTCCTTGCTGCATTAGTCTTTGATGCAACTCTCCAATAGTTTGCCTGTGCTTTTGGGACGGAGGATTTCTATGAGCCGCCGAAAATCCACCTGGCTTTCCGATCCTGCGGAAATGAGGAGATTGCTTACTTCTAACTGGAACCACGATCTCGTCAGAATCCGTGAGAAGAGGTTCCATCCTCATTCGAGCATAAGCGGAACTATCCCGAATTTGGCTCACTAAAAACTCAGTGCCGCTTTCGGCCCCCCTAACCTTTTTAATTGCCATCAAGTCGCACTCCTTGCTCGCGTATTTAACAGCGCCTTATCAAAGCCTGACTATACCTTGGTTCGCCACCTTCAAGCGACTTGTCGACGCATCCAAAATCTGACGCTGCCGCGCAGCTACTTCGATTGCGAGTCGACTATGCAACCAAGCGATGGGACAGCCGAACTGGTTGAACTGCAAGACATCCTTCCCGGCAGACCACTTAGCCCGGCCACGATGCGCTAGCACGAGGGGAAGTGTCATTTCTTCAAACAGATCGATAGAGACAACGTCCCACTCCTCAGTTAAGGCCGCATCTCCCAGCTCCACCCATGCTTCTAACTCAGCTCGGTAGGTGGCGTGACGCTCGTACAGCACCATGGCGAAGGAAAGCGCACCATCTACTGCTACAACTTGCCGAAGCTGCTTGCGCCAACTGCGCTTGACCTCGGACAAGGATGAGAACCTCCAAGAAAACGAGGCACGCAGCGGCGCGAGATGCCACAGCCGCCCGCTTTCGTTAACCCGGCGCTCCAAGCGCCACGCTATCCCACTAAAATACGCCTGCAAAGCCTCGCCGCCCATTAATTCTCCCGTCTGTGACTCGCACTTATATGACGGAACAGAATAATGTCAACTCATGAACAGTTGCTCATCTCTGGGATTAATCACATCCGGGCGAGCATCCTTCTTGCCGTACACGCCGACTGTAAGTGGCGAAACTCGACGTTGATTACTTCAGACAAATAGGCGCGCTTGGCGCTTTCCACGGACGCATCGCCTCAGCTACGATGTGCCCTTAGGCCGATCACAACTGCGGGCATTGATTGGCCAAGGTGCGGCATCATCAGCGAGCACGGCAAATGCGCTTCTACATCGATGAGAGTGGCCATACTGGCGACTCAATCAATTCCGGGACTGATCTGGACTTTGCGGGGCAACCCTACTTCGTCCTAGCCGGTGTCGGCATTGCAGATCAGGACCAGCTAGAACAAGAAGTTCTGGCGCTGCGCAAGCGGCACGAGATCGCAGATGGCGAACTCAAGTCTTCTGAGCATTTGCACCATGAAGCTTTCGTAAGTGACCTGATCGATTGGCTCTGCAAGAGCAAGGCGCCCATCCTTGTCGAAGTCGTCGACAAGCGCTTTTACCTTTGTACGCATATGGTGATCGCAACGCTCGTTCGCCAAGACTATGAAGACATGGGGTCGCATGGTGAATATCTGCTTAGCAACCAAGTGGCAGACGCGCTCTCCAATCTTGCTTCCAATGAGGCGTTAGAAGGCTTTATCGAAGCTTGCATAAGCCCAAGCGACCATTCGCTTATGACGTTCTTCGGGCGCCTACTCAAGCCTCTCGTATCTAAGGCTGATGCCAGACTGTCAAGTACAGAGCGCTTTATAAAGGAAGTCGTCATTGATGCGGGAATACGCTATAAGGTTGCGCGAGACGTCAACCCACAGGCGCATCTGGATTTCTTACCCTCGACGGATCTCGCGAAGCGTAGACAGCCCGTGTGGATGCTCCCGAACCAGACGTCCCTTGCCAATCTCTACGCACGCATCAACGTAGTGCTTGCCGGAAAGCTTGCAGACGTCACGCTTGTTCACGACGAGCAACAGCAATACGCGCGTGTTCTGATGGATAGTCTCAGCAAGGCCGAGAGAGTCGGAGAACTGAAAAGGCTCCCGTTCACGCCCAATGCTGACTATCGCTTTGTGGAACGTGCCCAGCTCAAATTTTCTAGCTCGAAGCTAAGTATAGGAGTTCAAGTCGCGGACTTGATCGCGGGCTTGATCATGCGCTTCTACCGAGACCGTAAGGCTGGCCGCAGATCAAGCGATGCACATCGCCAAGCGTTTGAGAAGATTTTTGACTTGACCACGCCTACCACGCCCCTTGGCATCAACCAAGTTCTTCCGACAAAGGAATGCGTTTTACCTACCTTCACTGGCCCTGCTACGCAACGGGCAAGGTGAAAAACAAGACTAACCCACAGAGCCATAGGGAGCATCTCGGCCTTGCTCGGTGCTAGATCGACCTACTTCATCGAAGCCCAGCGACTTCATTGCTTTGGAGAAAGGCGAGGCTGTAGCAGGGGTTCGCCTTCAGTGGGGCATGTCAAAGGCTGATCCTTTGCTCGGCGGCCCATTTGTCTTCTAGTTCTGCATGATAGATCCAGTCCGCAGCTCGCGCACGAAGAACCTGAGCGGTTCGAGGCCAATTTCCTTGCAACTTTGCCGCCAACTCTGATGCATCCCTTGCGAGCTCTCGCTCTTGCTCACCCCCTCCATCTCTGGAGCGGGTATGAACCCCGCGCTTATTAAAGAGTTCGATCACCAAAGCACTTTCCATCTCGCTGCTTCGAACTTCTTCGATCAGATTACGCACGCTTAGGTGCGGCCAGAGTCCGTCCCCTCTATCCACTGAGCTGTATGCAAGCAGCTTTCCCACCTCCCGCTCAGCCACTCCGAGCCGCCCCACCTCCTGAGCAAGCTGCCATGCCTTCCTTACCCATGCAAACATCGTATCTTCGTCAATCGAACCATCGCTCGACGTGCCAGGAAGAGTGCGCCAAGAATCCAGGATCTTGTAGGCGATGTCGGCCCGTTCACGGATGCCAGCGTCGCTGTCTTCCTTATCCTCTTGCTCGCCAGCCTCGCTGGCACTGTCGCCATCGGAAGAAAGTTCGGCGTCTGACCTATAAAGATGACTGAGGACCTCAACAAAGAACTCCGGCCGCTCCCCCATATATTCATGCAATGCGTAAGCCTGATCCTCTCCGTAGGAATGCAACGCAGGGAACCAGCGGTACTCCAGCGACATCAGCGTGTCACGATCAATGTCCCGCCTCTGACGCAAGCAGTCGAACACGTCGCGCAAAGCGCTTCGATCAAGCATGCCGATCTTGTGCGGCTCGCGCACCACTTCCTCGAAAGCCCTTGTGATTACTGTAAGGAGAAGCTCTGCACCAATCTCTGATCTCCTTGAACCGACGGACTGAATGAGCTCAACGCTTCGGCCATTTTCCGTCAACCCAACAATGATTTCAGAGACAAGCCTCTCGTCATCACCGTGGATGTAAACATTTCGACTGCCCCAATAAGCCGCCTGCGTCGCCTGCGAGGTCGAGGCAACAAAGTCGAGCAAGTCTCTGCTGTCCCCCCACTCTGCCAGCATGGTCCCCAAATGCATCTCTCCCAGTCCTATCAATTGGAGCTGAGAAATAAGGCCTGTGCCCCATTCGAAGCCATACTTACCAACTCCACTGGCCACAACTCGCCCAGCCAGCCAGGGAAGCGGTTCTTGCGCTAGCGAGCTACTTAATACGAACGCGCGCAATTGTTCCTCGCCACACACCCGCAGCAGCGGGGCTGCCATGAGGCCCGCGTTTTTGACTTGCTTGGCTAAGTTAACGAGTCCCTCTACTCCGTCCTTTGCGAGCCGCTCAATCACTGCGTCTCTTTTCGCCTCCAACCGCTCGCGACGCAGCTCGAACTTCTCTCCAGCAAACTCTGCCTCATCCGCGTAGGCATTGAAGAGCGCTCGATGAGCAGAGACGGGGTCATGCGGCACGAAGCCCTCAGCCAACCGCGCTATCTTATCCACCGCCGCTGACGGCATCGCCCAGTTCGCGCTCGCAAATGCGCGATGCTTACTGACCAGCTCGTTAAGCCCCTCCCATAGGAGGACATCCGCACCTGAGGCGCTGAGAGCGCTCTGATCAACAACGATTTGCTGAAGGAGAAGGTCCAGCCGCGAGGGATCAGGCAGGTAGGAAGCAGCCGTGATCAACTTGATCCACCGATCCGCGTTGCCTCGTGCCAAAGGGGCAGCCAATTCAATCGCTAGATTCCAGTCAAGCGCTGCTGATTGCTGCGTCGGCATCGGCCTATGCGAGACCTCCATTTCCCGCCACTGAGGCTCCGAGGTTCCGAACGAGATCGAACGCGCCTCAGGCAAAAGGCTACTGAGAAGGGACCAGGCTACTTCAGGACTATCTGAACAAATCCGACGAAGCACTTGGTGCCTGAGTTCTTGGGAAGCGTTTGTATGCGGCTTCCAAGGCAGAAAAATATAGGTGAGAGAAGTGATCGGGCGATTACTCAGGCGTCCACCTGGATCGATCTTTGCCAGCACAGCGAGAAGCCCAGCCACTCGGTGCAGAAGAGCAGGATCCCAGGCCAGCACCTCTAATCCACGAAGCACGCCGAGGTAATATGTTTTTCCAAAGAATGCCTCATCGCTGCCCTCAAAGATCGGAGATAGAAGCTTCCCATCGCCCGCGCTCAGTGCCTCAAGGGCGTTCAAGAAAGGGTCCGGCGAGGCCTCAGCCAAATCTGGCAACAATGAGTCCAGACTCGCGAACAGGCGATGGTCGATGGATAACCCTGGCAGATCACTAATGATGCCGTCTACGAACTGCTGCGCTGAGTAGCCGCTGCCCGGGGACATCAGCGCCTGGTCATTGATCGCAATAAGTCGGAGTATCTCTGCGATACCGCGCCTCAAAGCGCCCGAGTATCGAAGCTTCTTTCCCTCCAAGTCAGCGTAGGCCCGCCGATCTATTGGAAGGTCCAATGACGGGTCAATCTCTCCAAGCACCTTGGTCGCCGCATGCTTGAAACGCTCGAGCGACTGCCATGTCACAATTCCCTTCTCGATACCCAGTTGCCATAGGTCCGCTGGCGCACTAAGGACGGTAAGATCCCCCTCCCTGCGAATTGGGGCGTCATCGAGATGCAACACGTCGACGACATTGGCCTCCATCTCTTCGCCAGAAACTCCCGCCACATCAGCGACAATTCCGATGTCAGCATCGCTCTGATGGAGCCACGCGCCACACAGCATGGGACCTAATAGCTTCCTCAGCTGGGCAGGGCTCGCCCAGTCGGGGTTCCTTGAGTGATATATATCGCCAATTCGGTGAAAAACAGTGATGCTGCAATGGCATGAAGCAGTGGTTCGCCTAGCCTCTGTTTCGTCCATCCCCATCGCTTGAAGGGCTTCGATGAACTCATGCCGCCTCGGACGACGCAAGTCTAGAAGAGGGCTGTTTCCTCGTCGCGCCGAGTGCGAGTTGCCGAAGGCAGCAACCACCGTATGCCCATCGGCGGCTAACCTGCTTGCGATATCGGTCGCAAGCTCGGATACAACGATCAGAAGCTTCTCATGGGCGTCCCTGAGAAATGCATGCGACTCCGGCCGCGTAATGACCACAGCCTTAGCGAGGAGAGCTTCACGCCGGGCGTCTTCGACGGGGAGCGATAGAATTGAAGCGGCCACAAAGGCTACAGCCTCTTTCGGCGAGTCAGCCTTTACGCGCACTGACTCGTTCTGGACTGCCGCTTGAATGAGTTGTTCAGCTTTTTCCTGACGGCTGAGCAGCAGAAGCTCTTTGCTCATTGGTCGGGAAACCCCATTTCGGTAGTCCTCCCAAACATCCTCAATGCTCAGCATATCCCCTGATGCAAGATGCATCTGCGGACCCAGCCACGCGCGGACGGAAGGACAACGATCCAGCCAGTCCTCAAGATGATCGGCATCGAAAATCTTCACATCCCTCCATATCCCCAACTGACGCTGCTCCTGCTCAAAGCCTTCGCGACTTTGCTTTCGCTCGCCATGCCACCGCCGCATGCTCAACGCTACGTAGATGATTTCCGAGCGCGCCGTTCCCAGGTAGCTGGATTGCGAACTCGCGTGGTTTCTTTTTTCAATATCCCGACGCGCCTTCACATGAGGATTCCTCTCTGTCGAGACCTCCCAAATAGACACATCGCTTGGAACATACGGCGCGCATCCCACAGCTCTCAGCAATCCGTCCGCGCCCGGTCTAAACGTCGATTCCCCAGATGGGAACAGGACATCTTCAACGCGCACCGCACTGGCCCGAATAAGTCTTCGAACGAGCTCCGGAAGTAGCCCCTTGGCTATGGTCGTTGACGCAAACAGTTCAAGCTGCTCTGCGGATATCTTCATCTTTCCCCAACTACGCTGAAAGTGAGTGCCACGGCTTCCTAGTGAAAAACGATGTCAAGCAGATCGTTCGTTGCCGCCACCGGGCTGTTGTGCGCATCAAAGATCCTTTCCGGGGAGTAAATGAACGCTCATGACATGCTTGCCGCAGTTCTTGCGGCTTACCAGGCACAGAATGCGACAGCTCACACTGGTGGCTACAGCACTTATCCCATAGCCCTGGTTTCCCATGCAAGCGCCGACCGGCGCAGGGCGCCTAGCGACTGTGTGAACGCACCGGCCCCCAACGACACCGCAATGTCTTGAATTCATGCACCATCAAATCGCTAGGCAGGCTACGTTCCCGCGACGTTCGATATCTTTGGAGGAATCGTAATGCGCCCGAGCGATGCTGGTAGAAGCTAGCTCCGTGTCTTGCGCGTTGAAGCGACTGCCCTCGCCCCCCGCGCAGCGAGGGCGGACGCCCGCTTCAACTGCGCTGAAAATTGCCCAGAGGCATAGCCGGGGAGCAAAACGGACGGCGTAAAGAGCGCCAACGTGTCAACGCGCTCTTGGAGCGTCTCTGGCTCGCAAAAAGCGGGAACCGGCAGACCATCCTTGTCCACATACACCCTGCGCAGCGTCGTCCCGGGCGGCTTGTAGTGACCTGAAATGCGGCCAATCACAGGCTCACGTTGCTCAGGCTTCATCCCGGTTGCGGCCAACGCTCGATCCAGATGGGTGATGAGGTAGTGCCGAAACGCATGAAATCCCATGCCAGGATCAACAATTCCTTGGTCTTTCACATAGGCCGAGAACTGTCGACTGAGCTGCCTGCCCAAGCCAAGCCCTGTGGAGTTGGGCAGATTGGGGAAAAGCCGCTCGTGTCCAGCCGTTCGCACGTCTTCCACATAGGCCATAAAGCCCGCATCCAACAGCGGCTGAGCCAACGGCACAAAGCGACGGCTGTTTTGGTTCTTAACTTTGTTGCCCTCGCCTTCCGTCGTGACGACAAAGCCCCAGATGCCTTCCACCGCCTGGATATCAGCAACTCGAAGCTGCGCGACTTCAGTCACGCGAGCGCCACTATAGAGACCGATCATTGGGCCGAACCAGCGGTGTGGCCATTTGGACGCCCAAGGCACAAATCCAGCGCCGAACACCGTTTGGAGCTCCGCATGCGAAAAAGGTCGACCCGTTGCCGCCTCGGTCTTCGCCGAAGGGCGAACGATAGCGGCCATGAGATCGCGATCCAGCACTCCGGCAGCATGCAGATGGCGAACGAACACGGCCATTCGGTCCCAGTGCTTACTCAACGTCCACGCCTTTGGCGGTGGCTCCCCGTTCGCTTTGGAAAGCGCGACCGTCTGCTTGACGCTCAGGGTGCGGTATTCGGCGCGCTGCGTCGCGTTCTTGGGCCAGTGCTGCACGCCGTCCAATAGCGCCCTGACATGGTCAACAGTCAGCCCAGCCGCTGGCAGATCCCCAACGAGTCCCAGCAGGATGCGAAGCGTCTGACGGCTTTCAATGATGGTCTTGGGATCGCGCTTGGCACGTCGCAGATCATCCAAATGCTGGTCAATGGCTTGAGACAGCGTTGCTCCTCCCTTTGGGGGCGCTACGGCCTGACTCACCTGACCTTTGATGACCTCGTTACGCCAGCCTGATCCCGCTGCTTGACCCGCTGGCTCCGTTTCATTTGACGCTGGAGTAGACAATCCCAAGAGGCTAGCAAGCAGCGCCGCATCATGGGGCGTATCGACCTGGGCGCGCCCAATTCGCTCACCGTTAGGGAGCGAGATGTTCTCCAAGGTGAGCTCACGCAGCTGCCCCAGGGCGGCTTTACGGAGCAGTTCATCCAGTTCCTTCTTGTCCACGAGTCTTCCTGCACGCATCGCGCTGAACGTATCGGAGAGTGCCACGCTCATGCACGCCGCCGCCAGTCGTGCGCGATCACCGGAGGGCAAACCCAGCGCACGGACGATGAAGCGACAACCCAAGCGGGATCGAAGGTCAAGAGGAACAAGGAAGCGGGCGTAGAGCCCTGATGGGCGCGCAAGAAGAAGCGGCTTTGGCATGGAGCGATACCTCAAACGATACCTATGGGAAGGTCGTTTGAAGGCAGCGTTTTTGACTCAGCCCCTTTGCATTCATGCACTTAGCTGCATGAGCGGTTGGACTGGAGCGGGTGAAGGGAATCGAACCCTCGTCAGTAGCTTGGGAAGCTACAGCTCTACCATTGAGCTACACCCGCGTCGCGCCGGGCAAGTTTATGCGGCGGGGCGGTAAAAACGCAACGGGCGGCACTGGGCCGCCCGTTGTGGCTGGCTTTCGCCAGCCGCCTGCAACGCTCCGTGTGGAGCGTTGCGCGCGGTGGATCAGAAGCTGCCGCTGAAGCTGGCGAACAGCGACACGTCGCGGGCACGCTTCTGCATCGTGGTGGTGCTCATGCCCACGTTGCTGTTCAGGCCCCACAGGTTCAGACGCGCACCCAGCACGGCGGTGGCGTAGTTCTTGTCGAACTCCAGGCCCGGCACCTTGTACATGCCCACGTCCGGCATCGACTGCAGCCAGGCGCTGGCCTGCTTGCCGTCTTCGAACTCGTGGTCATAGGTGACCTGCACGTACGGCTTGACGCTGCCGCCATCGAAGCGCGCCTGCCAGCCGATGCGGCCGACGGTGGAATCGACGTCTTGGTCGCCATAGCCCAGCGCGGTGGCGCTCGGGTTGCTTTCCAGGTAACCGTCCAGCTTGACCTTCTGCCAGATCACCGCGGCGACCGGACCATGGCGGAAGCCGCCTTCGGTGCCGAACTCATAGCCGGCGTTCAAGGCGGCGGTCAGGTTGCTGCCTTCCGGCGAGCCTTCATGGATACGGGTAGCCGGGCCCAGCTGGACCTTGCGGGTGACGTCGTAGTCCAGCCAGCTGTAGCTGACCTGGCCGTTGACCCATGCGCGCTCGCCATACCAGCCGGCGAACAGGCCCAGCGAGGTATCGGACTGGGTGAAGTCGCCCTTGCTGTTGCCGAAGTCGGCGTCCATGCGGCCATAGCCGGCGAAGCCGCCGACCACCATGCCATCACGTGCCCAATCCACGCCGAACAGGCCGGCCGGGGCCATGCCGTCGTACAGATCGGCATGCGCATAGCGCTGCATGTCGCCGCGCAGGTTGCCCCACCAGCTCAAGCCGTCGGCCGGACGGCCGTCCAGATGCCAGCTGACCTGGTCAGCGCGCGAACGGCCGATGGTCTGGGCCGAGTGGGTCAGGATCTGCTGGTTGCGCGGGGCTTCCAGGATCGACAGGGTGTACTGGCCCAGCATTTCATGCGTGGCCGAGGACGGGTGCACGCCGTCGGCGAAGACGTAGGTGCGCCATGCGTCCGGGGTGACCAGGCTGGTCGGGTTGCAGGTCAGCGACTGGGCCACGGTGCAGGCCGTACCGGTGACGTTGGTGAAGCCGTAGGTGGCCGGGCTGGCGACGATTTCCTGCAGGATGTGGAAGGTGTCGACCGGGATCACCTGCAGGCCGGCAGCCTTCAGGCCACCGAACAGGGCGTCGTTGTAGGCCTTGGCCAGCGCGGTACCGCCCGCCATCGCGGCGGGGCCACCGGCGCGTGCGCCCGGGGTCAGGCCGAGGTCGGGAATGGTCGGCACCACGATGTACTGCGCGCCGGCGCCCTTCAGGGTGCCCACGATGCCGACCTGGTCGGTCACCGCCGCGCCCAGGGTGGCGGCCAGCGGGGCGCCGTTCTGGATCGCGAACAGGTCGTTGGCACCGCCCCACACCGTGTACAAGGCATTGGCGTCGGCCTTGCCGCCGTTGGCGGCCAGGTACTGCGCGGTCTGGGTCTTGAGCGAGTACACCGGCACCGCCGGGGTGCCCGGGGCCAGTACCTGACTGGTGTCCACGCCCACGCGTGCGCCACCGATGGCGTAGTTGTCCCCGCCCTGGCCATTGCCGTGCGCGGCGCCGTTGGTGCCGTAGTAGTCCGCGATGAACTGCGCGTAGGTCCAGCCCGGGTTGGTGGTGAACTGGCCGGTGACCGGTCGCACCGCAGCCGGCAGCAGCGGGCGGAAGTAACCGGCATCGGTGAGGCTGTCACCGATGAACACGGTCTTGGTATAGGGGGACTGCTGGGCCATGGCCGGCAGGGCGGCCATGGCGATGGCCACGGCCATCAGGGAACGCAGGGGGCGCTTGCTGAGCAGCATGTAAAGCTCCTTGAGGTGGGGAACAGCCGACGTACGCCGGCGCACGGTGGCAATGGTTTCACTGCGCCCCGGGCAATTCACGCTGCGTCGCCGCATGAAATCGCCCCGGGCCTCTGGAAACCCCGCACGGCGGCCTCCGCCGCCCCGGCAGCGGGCCGGCAAGGGTACGCACACCCGCCACAATTAGGGACAATGGCGTCATGAACATCGTCCTCAATGGCGACACCCGCCAGCTTCCGCAAAGCGCCACCGTCCACGACCTGCTGCAGACCGAGCAGTTGCTTGAGCGCCGGGTGGCGGTGGAGGTCAACGGCGAGATCGTCACCCGCAGCCGGCATGCCAGCCACGCCCTGCAGGACGGTGACGTGGTCGAGATCGTGCACGCGCTGGGCGGTGGTTGACCGTGTTGAACGGCGCGTTGCCGGGCGCAGCATCGTGACGCGCGATAGGCGATAATTCGCGCCATGAATCCACACGCCCCCAACGACGCGCTGGTGATCGCCGGCAAGACTTACGGTTCCCGGCTGTTGACCGGCACCGGCAAGTTCAAGGACCTGGAAGAAACCCGCATCGCCACCGATGCCGCCGGTGCCCAGATCGTGACCGTGGCGATCCGCCGCACCAACATCGGGCAGAACCCGGGCGAGCCGAACCTGCTCGACGTGCTGCCGCCGGACCGCTACACCATCCTG
>Ga0308172_1000758_pt1 | contig 31835 bp, 23 predicted proteins | sample PhyGR2_FD_202134 | JGI IMG/M metagenome (GOLD analysis project Ga0308172, IMG submission 202134) | Phyllosphere microbial communities from UC Gill Tract Community Farm, Albany, California, United States - DLSLSG.R2 | ecosystem: Host-associated > Plants > Phyllosphere > Unclassified | place: USA... | reverse complement strand
AACAAGCATTCGTCACCTTTCAGAACGCATGAAATAGTGGTTTCAGAACCTGATCTTTTGGCTGAAACGAGAGACAACATGCTAATCCCACAACCCTATTTACTCTTTCTTGGCGATGTAACCGATCCCCTCGCGGCAAAAACGGCGCGCGGCGTTCATATCTGGCGGCCGGAGCAGTGCGTTGGCGAAATCAAACTGCCGGGCTGTACGGTCAGTCTGGGTCTGGATGAACTGGATATTCCCGGTGCCATAGCGCGCGGCGCGAAAACGCTGGTGCTTGGCACGGCCAATGCCGGCGGCTATCTGCCCGCACACTGGCTGGAAACCATCAAAAGTGCCATCAAAGCAGGCATGAATGTTGCCAGTGGTCTGCACCATCGGCTGGTGGATGAGCCGGAACTGGTAGCGCTTGCGCAGGCTTCGGGTGTTGAGCTTTTTGACCTGCGTCATATGCGACCAACGCTTAGTGTGGGCAGCGGTAAGAAGCGTTCAGGTAAGCGGATACTGACGGTGGGTACGGACTGCTCAGTGGGCAAAATGTACACCTCACTGGCGCTGGAAGCGGCAATGCGTGTGCGCGGCATGAAAGCTGATTTCCGTGCCACGGGGCAGACCGGCATTCTGGTCGCAGGTGAGGGCATTGCTGTCGATGCGGTCATCGCTGATTTTATTGCCGGTGCAGCAGAAGCGCTGTCACCGGCAAATGACGAGGACCACTGGGATATCGTCGAAGGCCAGGGCTCTCTGTTCCATCCCTCTTATGCGGGCGTGAGTATGGGGCTGATGCACGGTGCGCAACCGCACTGGCTGGTCATGTGCCATGAAATGGGACGTCCTCATATGCGTCATCTGCCACACCAGCCCATGGTCAGCCTGCAGGCGTGCGTTGAAGCCAATCTGCGTGCCGCGCAGGTGACCAGTGAGTCGGTTCAGCTGGCGGGTTTTGCTATCAACACCTCCAGTTACAGCGAAGAAGAGGCGCTCGCTTATTGCGCCGAAATCAGCGCTGAGTTCGGCTTACCGGCCACGGATCCTGTGCGTTTTGGTATTGATGAGATCGCCGCACTGCTTCAGGAGCGTGGCTGAAATGAGACAGTTGCAGATTGAGGTGGTGGAGCTGCCGCTGGCCCGGCCTTTTGCTATCGCACGCGGAACCCGTACCGCCGTGACGGTCGTCCGGGTCACGCTGGAGCAGGAAGGGTTCATCGGGCAGGGCGAATGTACCCCGACGGCCCGCTACGATGAGACGCCCGACAGCGTTCAGGCCCTGCTCGAAGCGGTCCGTACTGACGTGGAGTCGGGTCTCAGCCGTCATGATCTGCAACACCGTTTACCCGCCGGTTCAGCGCGCAACGTGCTGGACAGTGCGCTATGGCGACTTGATGCCGCACGGGCGAATCAGACGCTGTGGCAAATGAGTGCGTGCTCTCAGCCAGCGTCGGTGGTGACGGCAGAAACCCTCAGCCTGGATACACAGGAATTGATGGCTCTCGCGGCGGCGGATGCCGTGTCACGTGGTGCCATCCTGCTCAAAATTAAGCTCGACCGCAGTGAGATTCTGGAAAAAGTGGCGGCGATTCGTGCGGCGGCACCGCATGCCACGCTCATTATCGATGCCAATGAAGCCTGGTCGGGGCTGGACCTGGAAAGCCTGCTGGTGGCACTGAAGGCCTTCAACATCGCGATGGTGGAGCAACCCCTTCCCGCCGGACAGGATCATGACCTGCAACGCTTTAAGCATCCGATACCGGTCTGTGCTGATGAGAGCTGCCATACACGGGCAGACATTGCCGGATTACGCGATCGCTACGAGATGGTCAACATCAAACTGGATAAGTGCGGTGGCCTGACCGAAGCGCTGGCGATGGTGGAGGAAGCCCGGACGCTGAATATGCGCATCATGGTCGGTTGCATGCTGGGATCGTCACTGGCCATGGAGGCCGCATTGCCCGTCGCGGTTAACGCTGAGTTCGTCGATCTGGATGGGCCTGTCTGGCTTGCCGCCGACAGTTCTCCTTTCCTGAGCTACTCCGAAGGCCGTATCTGGCTATAACTCTGCGAGGCGACGATGACGGACACACAACGTACTTTCCCGGCAACCCGCGCGGCTTCGCCATCTCCCGTGCTGGCGATTCAGGATCTCAGCGTCTCATTTCATGGCCGCAGCGGTGAGAATCAGGCACTCAAAGGCATCAGTTTTGCCATTAATCCGGGTGAAATTGTCGCCGTGGTGGGTGAAAGCGGATCGGGTAAATCGGTCACGTCACTGGCGGTGATGGGCCTGCTGGCAAACAACGGCCGTATCGATCGAGGCAGCATGCAGTTTCGCGACCGGAGCGGAAAAGTGCATGCGTTAGAAACGCTGGATGACGCTCAGCGCCGCACGTTGCGTGGCCGTGAAATGGCGATGATCTTTCAGGAACCCATGACCTCGCTGAATCCGGTGCTGCGCATTGATGATCAACTTACCGAGGCATTACGCGATCATCACCTGTGTGACAGAAAGCAGGCCCATGCCCGCGTACGTGAACTGCTGCGACAGGTGCGTATCGCCGATGTGGACCGCGTCATGAAAAGCTATCCGCACTCGCTGTCAGGCGGCATGCGGCAGCGTGTGATGATTGCGCAGGCCCTTGCCTGTGATCCACAACTCCTGATTGCTGATGAGCCTACCACTGCCCTGGATGTCACCGTGCAGGCGCGCATTCTTCATATACTGCGTGACCTGCAACGCGAGAAACAGATGGCGGTGCTGTTTATCACCCATGATATGGGCGTGGTGGCGGAAATCGCCGATCGCGTAGTGGTCATGCTGCGAGGCGAAGTGGTCGAGCAGGGAACCGTGTCAGAGATTTTTGCCGCCCCGCAGCACGCTTATACCCAGGCATTACTGGCGGCGGTACCCAGACTCGGCGATATGCGGGAACACGCGTGGCCTCACCGCTTTCCTCTGCCCGGCGCGCGGGATGCTGTCCAAAGTGAACAGCAAACCGCGCGCTATGACGAGGCGCCGCTGCTGGATGTCCGCGGGTTGAAAGTCTATTACCCCATCCGCAGCGGCATCTTATCGGGCCTGACGCATCATGTGCATGCGGTGGAGCAGGTTGATTTCAGTCTGTGGCCGGGTGAAACCCTGGCGATCGTGGGCGAAAGCGGCTGTGGCAAATCGACAACCGGACGGGCGCTGATGCGCCTCATCAACAGTGAGGCTGAAAGCATTCATTTTGAAGGAAAGGAAATCTCTGACCTGAAAGAGGCGGAGTTCCAGCCGCTTCGGCGTGAAATCCAGATGGTGTTTCAGGATCCCTATGCGTCTCTGAATCCCCGCCTGACAGTGGGGTTCACCATTGCCGAGCCGTTGCTGTTACATGGCATGGTCTCTTCACTTGAACAGGCTTCTCCACAGATCGATGCGCTGCTGAAGAGCGTCGGCCTCCTGCCAGAGCACGCGCGTCGTTATCCGCACGAATTTTCTGGCGGTCAGCGTCAGCGTATTGCCATTGCCCGCGCCATGGCGCTGAAACCGAAAGTGATTATTGCGGATGAAGCGGTGTCGGCGCTCGATGTCTCAATTCAGGCGCAGGTGGTGAATCTGATGATGGACCTGCAGCAGCAAACGGGCGTGGCATGGATTTTCATCTCTCATGACATGGCGGTCGTTGAGCGTATTGCGAATCGCGTCGCGGTGATGTACCTCGGCCAGATAGTCGAGCTTGGACCGCGCCAGTCAGTCTTTAATCAGCCGCAACATCCCTATACCCAACGTCTGCTGGCCTCCGTGCCGGTCGCGGATCCAGAGAACCGTCAGCCCCGACTTTTCGATGACAGCGAAATTCCCTCGCCGTTGCGTAAGGTGGGCGAAACGGTCACTAAACCCCGTTATCGCCAGGTTGCGCCCCAGCACTGGGTCGCTGACGGCATTGCATTGCAGTAATCCTCAACGACCAGGAGAATGTATGAAAACGCTTTTTCGCCGCACTACGCTAGCCCTCGCACTGACGACGACGCTGGTCATGACTGCGCAGGCACAGGATCTGCGCATTTCAATGTATGCCGATATCACGGGGCTGGATCCGCACGACACCTCGGATAATGTCAGCTACTCGGTTCAGAGCGGCATCTTTGAGCGGCTGTTCCAGTTTGATCCTCAGATGAAGCTGCAGCCCTGGCTGGCAACCGGTTATACCTCCAATGACAGTGCCACCGAATTTACGCTGACGCTGCGCAAAGGCGTCACTTTCCAGGACGGTACCCCTTTTGATGCCGAAGCCGTTAAAGCTAACCTTGAGCGTCTGGCAGACCAGAAAAAAGGGCTGAAGCGTAACAGCCTCTACAAAATGATCGATAAGGTCACGGTGCTGGCACCCGACCAGGTGAAAATCGATCTCAATCAGTCGTTCGGGGCCTTTATCAACACGCTGGCGCATCCTTCCGCGGTGATGTGGAGTCCAGCGATTCTGAAGCAATATCCGGACGAAGCGCAGTTGCGGCTGCATCCGGTGGGAACCGGTCCGTTTACCTTTGTTGACTGGAAACCGGGCAAAGCCGTTACCCTGGCCAGATATGCAGGCTACTGGCAGCAGGGATGGCCTAAAGTCGACCATGTCATCTTCTCGCCGAGTCCGGAAGATGCGACACGAGTAGCGGCGCTGAAATCGGGTCAGGTGGATGCCATCTGGCCGCTGCCGTCAGACCTGATCGCGGCCGTGAAGCAGGACAGCCATCTCTCCATTCAGCGCGATCCGAGCATTTATCTTTATTACATGGCGATCAACACGCAGCACAAACCGCTGGCCGATGTTCGGGTGCGTCAGGCAATCAACTACGCGATCGACCGTAATCTGTGGCTGAAAGTGGCCTTTGCCGGTCTGGGCAAACCGGCCACCTCCGCGATACCGGAAGGCGTACAGTTCTATCAGAAACAGGGCGATCCTGAGTACAGTTATGCGCCGGATAAGGCCAGAGCCTTGCTGAAAGCGGCGGGCTATCCGGACGGGCTGGATCTGAAGCTCTGGGTAACGAATGCCACGGCCAGCGTCCGTGCCGCTCAGGTGCTGAAAGCACAACTGGCCACGGCGGGCATTCGTGTCACGGTAACCCCGATGGATTCCGGCACGCGCAATGCAAAATTGTGGGGCGTTCAGGACCCGAAAAAGGCGGAGTTTGACCTCTATTATGGCGGCTGGTCGACCTCAACCGGTGATGCCGACTGGGCGCTGCGTCCGCTGTTTGCCACCGAATCCTGGGTGCCGACCTCCTATAACGTCTCTTACTTCAGCAACCCTGACGCAGACAAAGCGATAGCGGCCGGGCTGGCGACGGCCGATCCGGCAAAGCGTGGCATCGCCTATGCCCAGGCGCAGAAGGTGTTGTGGAAAGAAGCCCCGGTGGCGTTCCTTGGCACGCCAGACAATCTGGTGGGCAAGCGCAACACGCTCGGCGGCGTTTCGATGCTGCCTGATGGCAATTTACTGTTCACTCAGGCGTCCTTTAAATAAGACGGTTTCTTCTTTCTCGCCCCCTGTCCGCAACGGGTCGGGGGCGTGAGGAGGCCAGTCGCACCTCATTTCAGGGAATGGCATGTTTGCATACATCATTCGCCGATTGCTGGAGATGATCCCGGTTTTGCTGGTGGTCTCGTTGCTGGTTTTCGGTTTTATCAAGCTCATGCCGGGCGACCCGGCGCGCATTTATGCCGGGCCGGATGCGCCGGTTGAGGCGATCGAAGCGGCGCGTCAGCATCTCGGGCTTAACGATCCGCTGCCGCAGCAGTATGTTCACTGGATCGGCAGCCTGTTGCAGGGCGATCTGGGCACCACGTATCGCACCCAGCAACCCGTGCTGACGGTGATCAGGGAAGGCTTCATGCCGACGCTGTGGCTCGCCCTGGCGGGTTTTACCTGGTCCGTCATTCTCGGTTTGTTATTCGGCGTGATGGCTGCACTGAAACGGGGACGATGGCAGGACTGGACGCTGATGAGCGCGGCGGTAGGCGGCATTTCAATGCCGGCCTTCTGGCTGGGACTGTTGCTCATCCAGTTCGTCGCGATGCCTTTCGGGCTGTTCTCGGTCAGCGGCTTTAACCAGGCCAGCGATATTGTCCTGCCCGCCATCACGCTGGGTTCGTCGGTTGCGGCGGTCATGGCGCGTTTTACCCGCTCGGCCTTCCTGGAGGTCGCGCAGGAAGATTACGTGCGGACCGCCAGGGCCAAAGGGCTGCGTAACCGCCTGGTGACGTGGAAACATGTGATGCGCAATGCGCTCATCCCGGTGATTACCATGCTGGGCCTGCAGTTCGGTTTTCTGCTGGGCGGATCCATCGTCGTGGAAAGTGTTTTCAACTGGCCAGGGTTAGGCTGGTTATTGATTGAGTCGATCAAAGCGCAGGATCAGCCGGTCATTCAGACGCTGGTGATGCTGTTCGTGTTTGAGTTTATCGTGATTAATCTGCTGGTCGATCTGCTATACGCGGTGGTCAATCCGGCTATTCGTCTGCGACAGGAGCCGAAATGAGTATTCAATCGCTGACTGAAAACCCGCCTCAGATCATCCGTTCGCCGTGGCGTGACTTCCTGCATGCCTTTGTGCGCAACCCTCTGGCGCTGGTTTCAGGCGGGTTCGTCCTGTTATTGATTGTGGTGGCGATTTTTGCGCCCTGGCTGGCACCCTGGGATCCCATGGCCCCGGACTGGATGGCGTTATCATCGCCACCCACGGCGGCACACTGGATGGGGACCGACGAACTGGGGCGCGATCTGCTCAGTCGCATTATCTATGGCGCGCGTATCTCGCTCTATATCGGCGTGCTGTCGGTGACGATCGGTATGCTGGTTGGGGTCATGCTGGGCTTGCTGGCGGGCTATTACGGCGGCTGGGTCGATATGCTGATCATGCGCGGTGCCGACGTATTATTTGCCTTTCCGGGCATGTTGCTGGCCATTGCGGTGGTGGCGCTGCTGGGCACGGGCCTGAACAATGTCATTATCGCAGTCGCGGTATTCAGCGTACCGGTATTTGCGCGTATCGTGCGGGCGTCAACGCTCTCTCTGAAGCAGGCTGCCTATGTTGAAGCGGTGCGCTGTGCCGGTGCGCCAGACCGGGTGATTATTCTGCGGCATATTCTGCCCGGCACGCTCTCCAGCGTGATTGTCTACTTCACCATGCGCATCGGCACCAGTATTCTGACCGCGGCGGGCCTGAGTTTTATCGGACTGGGTCCGGAGCCAGATGTGCCGGAATGGGGCAACATTCTGGCGATGAGCCGCAGCATGATGATGGCCGGATCCTGGCATATGAGCGTATTTCCGGGGCTGGCGATCTTTATCACCGTGCTGGCATTCAATCTGCTTGGAGACGCGCTGCGCGACACGCTCGATCCCAAACTCAAGGGCTGACTATGGATTTCCAACAACGGCAGCGCGACCTGCTGCTGGATCGCTGGCGTGACAGACGTCAGCTTGGGCAGCCGCGAAGCGCATGCGGCCCCACTAATCGCATCAGTGATGTTGCGGGCGTACGTGTCGGACATTACACGCTGAATGAAGGCGAAAAGCAGACTGGCGTCACCGCTATCGTACCGCCGGGCGACAATCTGTTTCTCACGCCGCTGCCGTGTGGCGCTGAGGTGCTGAACGGCTTTGCGAAACCCGTCGGACTGGTCCAGATAGAGGCGCTGGGCGTGCTTCAGACGCCGATCCTGCTCAGTAACACGCTGGCGGTCGGCACGCTGTTTACCACGCTGGTGCGGGATGCCATCCGTCGCAACCCGGAACTGGGCCGCACGTTGCCCACGGTCAACCCACTGGCGCTGGAGTGCAACGATGGCTGGCTGAATGATATCCAGGCGCTGGCTATCAGTGAGGCGATGGCGATGGCGGCGCTGCAGACGGCCTCCGCCGACTTTGCGCGTGGCAGCGTCGGCGCGGGACGCGGGATGAGCTGTTTCAGCCTGAAAGGAGGCATCGGAACCGCCTCGCGCGTGATTCCCTCGCTCAACGCCACGCTTGGCGTGCTGGTGCTGGCCAATTTCGGCGCGCTGGAGGCGTTAACGCTGGATGGCGTGCGGGCGGGTGAGATGATTGCGCCGCTGCTGGCGGGAGATGCGCCACAGCTGGATGCCGGTTCTGTCATCATCATCATGGCGACGGATGCCCCGCTGGACGCCCGTCAGCTGAAGCGCATTGCGAAGCGGGCCGGTGCCGGTCTGGGACGGCTGGGCAGTTACTGGGGCCACGGCTCCGGCGATATTGCGGTGGCATTTTCAACACAACCGCTGCCTCAGCCGCCACAGGACGACATGCTGGAGCCGCTGCTTGCGGCGGCGGCGGATGCAACGGAACAGGCTGTACTGGATGCCTTGTTGAGCGCAGAGGCGGTTACCGGCTTTCGCGGTCATCATCGCCCCTCACTGACGCAGATTCTGGATAAATTAACCTCATGAAAATTTTTATCTCGGCCGACATTGAAGGTATCGCGGGGGTCATGCGCCCGGAGCAATGTACACCTGGTCACCCGGAACATCAGCTAGCCCGCGGACTGATGGAGCAGGAGGTGAATGCCGCGATCGAAGGGGCTTTCGCAGGCGGGGCAACGGAAGTGGTTGTGGCAGACAGCCATGCTCAGATGACCAATTTACGTGCGGAAAATATCGATCCCCGCGCCCGACTGGTGCAGGGAAAACCCCGCTGCCTGTCGATGGTGGAGGGGATAGAACAGCAGACGTTCGACGGGCTGTTTCTGGTGGGATTCCACAGCGCAGCAGGTGAATCCGGCGTACTGGCGCATACCATCAACGGCCGGGCATTCTGGCGTATCCATATCAATGGTCTGGTGATGGGAGAAACCGATATTTATGCCGCCGCCGCCGCTGAACAGGGCACGCCATTGCTGCTGGTCACCGGCGACGATCAGTTACAGAACTGGATAGCGGAACACTACCCGTCAGTCGATTACGTCTGTGTGAAACGCGCCATTTCACACACCAGCGCGGAATCCATCAGTCCGCAGGTGGCCCAGCGTGCCATCGCCGCTGCCGCCAGCGCCGCACTGCAACATCCCCCTCAGGTGAGCACAACCCGCCTGACGGCACCTTACGCTATGCAGCTTCAGGCCACTAAACCGGTGCTGGCCGATCTGTTCAGCCTGATCCCCGGCGTCACGCGCCTCGATGCCGTTACCGTGGCGTATCAGGCGGAGAAGATGGAGACGTTAATCAGCTTACTCAGCGCATTCTCTTATCTGGCGAGTACCCAGTCGTAGCGGCATTATCCCTGGGTGACTGCGCCGGTTTTGCGGTACAGTTTTTGCTTCATGATCATGATGGCTCTCTCACTCTCCGCTGGTGCAGCCGGTCGGAGAGGCCTCCGTGTTCGCTATTCCATCCAGGGTAAATCATCATGCGGCTCCGCCATATAGAGGTCTTTCAGGCCATCGTACAGACCGGCAGCATCAGCGCAGCGGCGCGCCTGCTGAATGTGTCGCAGCCGAATATCAGCCGTGTGCTGAATCACGCTGAACAGCAGCTGGGATTTGCGCTGTTTGAGCGACGGCTACAGGGAATGAGTGTGACGGCAGAAGGGCGACGCCTGCTGCCTGAAATAGAGGATCTCTGCCAGCGCCTGCAATCTATCACCCAGCTCACCGAGCAGCTGCGGCGTGGCGAAGGGCAATTAGTCCGCGTCGGGGCGGCGCACGCGTTTGGTCAGATGGTGATGGCCCCGGCACTGGTCACCTGGCGGCAACAGATGGCTTCGGTCAGTGTGGAACTGGTCACCGAGCACTTCAGTACCTTATGCCAGATGATTCTGGAGGATCAGCTCGACTTCGCGCTGGTTTTTGGTCAGCAGGTCGATGCGGCTCTGCTGGCTGAGCCTCTGTTCCAGTCCTCCATGGTGGCGCTGTTACCGCTCCATCATCCCCGCAATGAACCCGTTACGCTGGCGTGGTTGTGCAACAATAATTTACTGATGATGCAGGCGCAGGATCCGCTGGGGCGCGTACTGCATCGTGCGCTGCGCGATAAAAAACTGAACCCGGCCGTCTCGCTGTCGATCAAAACCTACTCGGTCATTGCGGATATGGTGCTGGCAGGCGGCGGCACGGGCGTCGTGGATCTCTTCACTGCCTGTCGCTATGCCGAACAGTTAAAACTGCTGCCTGTCGCGCAGCCCCTGCCGTTTGAAGTGATGCTGATCAGTCGTCGTGACCAGCCTCAGTCGCAGTCAACTTTGCAACTTAAGCAGGTCATCCGTAACAGACTGTGGGAGATCGCCCGGCAGTGTGAAACGCAGTTTATCCATGGCTGAACAGGTGCCTGCAGAGGCATTTTGCTTTGAGTCTCACCAGTCATTGACCCCGGTGTGCCATGAAATCACGCTCAGGGCGTCTGTATCACAATGGTGCGCGCTGCACTGACATCATGCGCATTCATCTCCCCATCAGGCCTCTGCACCGCCTTACTTCGCTGTTTTAACAGTTGGCGCAGTAATTGCTTTCTGAAAGTTACCGCATCCTGCCTGGCAGGAACAGGCACCGTAGCCTGGTAAGCGGCTTGTGGCGACCCGCCACTCCACAACATCGATTTCAGGCGAAGAAGCCCTACCGGCAATGCTGTCGGCGGGGCTTTTTTTTGGAGTAAATCTATGAATAAGTTGAAAGCTTGGTTTCAGGGGCCGCAGGATATCACCGAAGCAGAGGCCGTTGAGGATTACGCGGTTGGCCGTGTGCCGTCGCACTATCGCTGGCCCATCCCGGCCATTATTCTGGTGTTGCTTGGCAACTCTACCGCCATGTTCTGGTTCAGCCTTGGCGCGGACATGAGCTACCAGGTCGGCTGGCCAATGTTGCTGCTGCCGATAGGTTACATGGTGGTGTTCGCCACCCTGATTGGCTCATGCATTATGAAGATGGCGAGCAAAGAGGGACTTTCACTCAATCTGATGACGCGCGGTCTGGGGTTTGGCTATATGGGCTCAGCCGTCACCTCGCTGATTTACGCGGTGAACTTCATTTTCTATTTCCTGTTCGAAGGCACCATTGTTTCCCACGCCATCGCCAACTATGCGGGCGTGCCGGTCAACTCCCCGATCGGTATCGCCATCTTTGCGCTGATGGGGCTGGCCGCCATCTGGTTTGTCTGGAAAGGCATGTCATCAATGCAATTTCTGCAAACCTGGGGCGTTCCCATTTTCATTGTGCTGTTTGGCTTTTGTATCTGGCAATTAACGCACCACTATCCGGCGGTCAGCTTCAGCGGCTGGCAGCCAAAAGGGGAGGTCGACAGTAACGCATTGTGGCTGGTGATGAATATGGCCAACGGGCAGATTGTTTTTCAGGGCCTGATGGCCACCGATTACGGTCGTTTTGCCCGTCCGGGCATCAGTCATAAAGGCACCGCAACGATCATGCTGGGGATGCTGATCCCGATTGTCGTGGTCATGCTGTTTGGCGCCTTTATGGCCTATACCCTGATGCCGCATATTCAGGGCGAAGATGTCTGGTCGCTGGCGCTCGATCCGGGCTTTGTCTTCCCGCTGATTATTGGTCTGACCGGCGTGTTATTTGCGGTGATTACCCAGATCCGCATTAACGTGCTCAATCTCTACTCGGGCTCGATTGCACTGTCGAATACCATGGATATGGCGTTTAACTACCGGCCGGGGCGTCAGTGGTGGATGTTGCTGGTCTGGCTGCTCGGCGTGGTGTTCTATATCTGCAATATTCTGCAGTACACCGGTACTTTCCTGTCCATTACCGGCATTCTCACCAACACCTGGGTATTCATTATCCTTGCTGATTACTTTATCTGCCGCAAAGTACTGCACCTTGCGCCATCTGATTTCGTGGAGTTTCGCAAAGCGTATCTGCGTATGTGGAACCCGTCCGGCGTCATTGCGTTGTGCGTCGCTGTTGCAATCGGCGCGGCGGGCGTGCTGGGCCTCTATCCGATGGTGTACGCCTCGTTTATTGCCATGCTGGTTGGCCCTGTGCTGCATGTCGCGATCAGCGTGGCCACCCGCGGCAGCTATTACTTCAAAACCTTCCCTGAGGATATGCAAACCAAATGGAAACCCTCCGATGCTTACCAGGGACCGAAACCGGTATTTAATCCGTTACTGAGCAAGGAGGCAGAATAATGCGCATCAATGTTGCAACCATCCAGTTTGAACCCACGCAGTTCAGAAAAGAGGAGAACGTCGCTCGCCTGCTGGCACTGGCAACCCAGGCCGCGCGGGGTGGCGCGCGTTTGATCGTTATGCCGGAAATGGCCACCACCGGTTACTGCTGGCTGGATCGCGCGGAAGTCGCCCCCTATGTCGAAACGGCGGACGGTGCCACCAGCCAGGCATTTACTGCCATTGCGCGGGAGTTTAACTGCTTTCTGGTCTTTGGCATGCCGGAGCGGGACACGGTCACCGACCTCTACTATAACAGCGCCATTCTGGTCGGGCCGCAGGGCGTAATCGGCGTTCACCGTAAAACTCACCCCTATATTTCAGAACCGAAATGGGCGGCGAATGGTGATAGCGGTCATCAGGTATTTCAGACGGAGATCGGCAATATCGCGCTGTTGATCTGTATGGATATACACTTTATTGAAACCGCCCGGCTGGCCGCGCTGGGTGGGGCGCACATGATCTGCCACATCAGCAACTGGCTGGCTGAACGCACGCCAGCGCCTTACTGGCTTACGCGCGCCTGGGAGAATGGCTGTGCGCTGATTGAAAGTAACCGCTGGGGATGGGAGCGGGGCGTGCAGTTCAGCGGCGGCAGTTGTATCGTGGATAGCCACGGACATCTGCTGGCCAGTTGCGACAGCGGCGATCGAATACTCACTGCTGAATTACCCCTTCCAGAGCAGAATCCGCAACTGAATAAACGTCGGCCTGAGCTGTATCAGCGTTTGATGACCAACACGTTCCTCTGGAATCCAGGGGACTTTTTTGGCTTATATGGCCGTAATCCCTTGCCCGACGGTAAAGCTTCACGCCTTGCGGTGGCGCAGTTTCGTCCGCAAAACGATATTAATGCCAATCTGGCACAGATTCGGCAGAAGGCCGAAGAGGCGAAATCGGGCGGCGCAGAGCTGCTGGTATTGCCGGAACGCGCGCTGACCGGTGGTGACGGTAGCCGCTGTGCACTTAAACGGGATGATGCGCCTGTACAGGCGCTGATCGCGCTGGCAATGGAACTGGATATCGCGCTGCTGGTGGGGTTCGCCGAACAGGAAGGGGAGCAGTGCTATAACAGCGCGGTGCTGGTGAGTAGTGAGGGGTTGAGTGCCCACTATCGGCAGATTCATGTCAGTGACCAGGATCGGCACTGGGCCAGCGCAGGCAATCAATGGGTGACGTGCGATCTGCCTTGCGGGCGGGTCGGTATTTTGCTGGGTGAGGATCTGCTGGTGCCGGAAGCCGCACGGATTCTGGCGCTGGAAGGCTGCGACATCATTGCCTGTCCGGCGCAGCTTCATTCACCTGCGCCCATGGCGCACGCGGGCACGGCGATCCCCCACGTCTGGCCGATTCCGCGCGGCGCCGATCCTTACCACTGGCTGCTGCCGCGCGTTCGCGCGGGTGAGAACAACGTCTGGCTGGCGTTTGCTAACTGGCCAGCCGCGGAAGGCGAAAGCTTTGGTCTGAGCGGGATATTTGGCCCCGATACGTTTGCTTTTCCGCGTCAGGAAGCGAAAGCGACCGGTGCGAAGGGGCTGGCGGTGCTTGATATCTCCACGGGGTCAGCCGGGACGTCATATCCCGATCATGTTGTCAGACGTAAAGACCTGGTGCTGATGCGTCAGCCGCATTACTACACGGCGCTGGTTGCTAAACCACCGCGATGACCCCAAGACGCGGCCTGTGGTGGGCCGCGTTGATTCAGGAGCTATTATGTCTGTCACTCAGCCGCTGCCTAAACGCGTTATTCCGGTCGGTATTCTCTATTCTGTTTCTGGCGATTATGCGGTTATCGGGCGTGAGATGCTCAACGGCATTCTGCTGGCAATTGAGGAGATAAACGCCAATCCCGCCCATCAATTCACCCTTGCGCCTGTAATCCGCGATCCGCAGGGTTCGCTGGATCTCTACTACGAATACTGCCACGACTTACTCTATCGCCACGGTGTGCGTCATGTGATCGGCTGCTATACGTCCGCGGCGCGTAAGACCATTCTGCCGTTGATCGAAGGGTCCAACGCGCTGCTGTGGCACTCCGCACGCTATGAGGGGTTTGAGAGCAGCAATAGCGTGATTTATCTGGGTGCCACTCCTAATCAGCATATTTTGCCGATGCTTAGCTGGCTCCTGCAGCAGCAGGCGGCGGAGATCTATCACATCGGTTCAAACTATGTCTGGTCCTGGGAGATGGATCGCATCACCCGTGAAGCCGTCATCCCTGCGGGCGGCAGCGTGCTGCAAAGTAAATTACTGCCGATGGGCGAAGAAGATGTCGAGACGTTAATCGCCGATATCATCGCCTGCCGGCCGAAAGTCCTCCTGAATACCCTGGTCGGGAAAAGCGCCTACAGTTTTTATCGCGCCTGGCATCAGGCCTGCCAGCAGCAGCCGTGGTTAAACGAGGTGCTGAAGCTCAGCCTGACCTTGTGTGAACCGGAAGTTAAGTTAATTGGCGCAGAAGCGTTAGAGGGATATCTGGTTTCGGCAAGCTGGTTTCAGTCGATAGACAGCATCGCCAACCGGCGTTTTCTGAGCAGCTATCACCAACGCTTTGGTGAGCATGTTTCGCCGTCAGTCGACAGCGAGAGTGCCTGGCTGGCCGGACATTTGCTGGCGAGAGCCATTGCGCGCCACGGCAATGATGACGTCGAAGGTGTGCGCAATGCGGTATTACAGGATGAAATGGATTCGCCAGCCGGGCGGATCCGCCTTAACGCCGGGAATAATCACTGCTGGCTGACCCCGCATCTGGCGCGTTGCCATAACGGCAGGCTGGAGAGTTTCTGGCAGGCTGATGCGCCGGTGGAACCCGATCCCTGGCTGGCCTGGGTGGATCTCGCGAGCCTCATGCAGCGCGGAGGTCCCGCATGAGCCGAAAAAACGTGCAGATGCGCGGATTAAAAGTCTGTGTGATCGGCTGTTCCGACCGTGATAACCACCATCTGGCGCAGCAGTTTAGCCGCATAGGAATAGAGGGCCTGTTCTGTGCGGCGTTTCCGGACGAGAACCAGCTGGCTGACCAGCAGCTGTTGGTGTTCGACGGCGATAACTCCACCCTGTTTCACCCCACGAACCCGCTTCCCTGGCCCGCGCTGCCAAAGATTGCGCTGACCGCCATTGAAACGCCCTCGCGTTTACAGTGGATTGCCGAACAGAAGATCGACAGCTATATGCGTAAACCGGTGCGCTTTGATGGTGTGATGACTGCTTTTACGCTGGCGCTCTATCATGCTGCACATATCAATCAGCTTGAAGCGCAACTCCGGCGGCAGGAGGAGCGACTTCGCGCACGGAAGTTTCTGTTTTCCGCGCAACTGCGGGTGATGTCTGCGCTTCGGCTGGAGGAAGATGATGCCTACAGCCTGCTGCGCCGTGCCTCAATGGCGCAGCACATGACCATTGAAAATCTCAGTTGTGAGTTGCTGAACGATACGGAGTCCTGGCTCAACCGATTAAGGTCAATGCTGGCGGAGTAGGGTAATTTGCTTAGTGAGGGGCTGTACAAAAATGGCTTCAGGAAGAGGCCGGAGTGTCGTTCTTGCGGGGTTAAGTCAGACTTTATGAAATAAAAAATCCACGCAATGGCGTGGATTTCAGAGAGTCGGTCTGACTTCATGGGATTGCTGAAACCCCATAAGCCAGCAAAGTTTAATCAGACGCTGAGCTGTGATTTTAATTTTATCTTATTGATATTTTTTCTTATTTAAAAATTCATCTTTAGCGTACTCATTCTTGTACTCATTTTGGAGTTGGCTCGCTTTCGTAATGCGAAGGTCGTAGGTTCGACTCCTATTATCGGCACCAGTCAAACATCTCATAAAGTCTCCTCAAGTTCACTGAAACCCCTTATAATCTGCATCTTCTAACTCACGATAGTATTCTGATGTCTACTAACGTACCCCAAAATCTACATGCACATGGGGGTGTAATAGGGGGGATCATGAAGTCAGCCAGAGAGTTCAGATCGAGGGCTGCGATTTTCAAGGTTATCGCTGTTGCTATCACGGGGGATTTCCTCATCGCCGATTCAGCCTATCATAAATTTATGCATAGAAATCCGACGCTGCTAACCAATCAAAAACTAAAGGAACAACAGGAAATTCGTGCTCGCGAAGCAGAACTTCATCAGCTTAGAAATGTTCTACAAAAATTTGCAGTGTGGCTTGTTCGCACCACAGGTGCATGAAATTCATTTCGTACTACCTATCCAGCTCCCCTATAGATTGAATCATTACCCCTTAGCTACTCCACTCTGGCTCCTGGTGAACAAACTGCTTTGCCATCAGGCCTGCTATGAGCAATAAGAAAGTTAAAGGCTGCCTGATTGGATTCGAAATCAGATTAGTGCCCCGTTCAGCGAATCGATGAACTCCACCGTGCAGAGGTAAGCTCTGCATCCATCCGACTGTTGTTTGCATGTCTACGCAGAGGTGACACAACCCATTCCGGGGTCAATTACTCGACAGGCATTCTCATGCTTTAAAACTCACAATTCAGCATGCTTAACCAGTGGTTATATTAAGTTAAATCAATAAATTAATTTTACTTGCGTTTGGGTTTTAACCATTGCGATTTAGAAGTATTATTTTGAGATTAATCCACTTGCCCTGCTTCTTATCGCCATTATCGGTGTATGTGAAAAGCACTTCTTAAGGTTTTTGCTCATGGAACTATGGATATTTTTAGCTGCACTTTATGTCATTTATTTGTTGTTTTTCAAAAAGAAAAACAACAAATCTGCAGGGGGTACTGCTTCCAGGGCCGTGAAAGCACCACCAAAAGAATGGCTTGCTGACATCAAGAAAAAAGAGGTGGTTGTGCGAAACGATGATAGTGAAGACGATAACCTTGCAACTTTTACATTGAGCGGCGGCCGGGGTGTTGAACTTCGGGTGACAACTAATCATTACCGGAATACCTCAAAGTCAGCAGGTGCACTAGCTCGATGGATACTTCCGGGTGAGATGATAACTGTAGCTGGTGAGGCAATTAGCGGTGGCCACATTTACGTGGGGCAACGTATGAAGTCCTCCGGTCAGGAGTCAGGCGGCTATTATGATGATGGAAGTGAGGCATCACTAATTGATGACACATTTAAGATACAACCCACTTCCTATCTTTATGAAGACAGTTCATTGGGATACTGGCCCAGCTTTTCCTCTCTTTCCCCAGAAGCACGCGGTGCGTATCTCAGTTGGCTTGCCAGCGATAGGTCTGACCCATCGTGTCCTATAGGCTATGTTTTTATATATCTCTACGGTCTGGAAAGAAAAGCGCTCGTAGATTCCACTGACCCAAAATTCCCTGATGCTGAGTTCCGTAATCTATTCAATGAAGTCGCTCGGTTAAGATCGGTATTCAGTGAGAACCGCTCCTTCCGTGGATATTCGGCCCAATTACTCGAAGCCATGTCTATCCTGCGCCCGAACATGGGCTTAGCCACTGAGCTCGATAGCAATTCAGGTTCCAGCAACAGCATGCAATTTAAGCTGGCTCTGGCAAAAACTGTACATGAAGGAGTTCCTGTATCAGCTGAACTGGCGTTGAACTGGGTAATAAACCATACCGAGTATTCGCTGCGTACCCCGGCTCGCCGCTGTGCTAAAGAGTTTGCTGCGCTTTTCAAACGGCGTTACACCCTCAAATATGGGGAAGGGATGGTCGTTAAGGCGAATAAAACGCGCTTAAGATTAGATTACACACCAGCAAGTCCTAGTTTGCGAGGTGTTCGACTTCCTGTTCCCGATCTGCCTGATCCAAGTGCATTGAAGGGGCCTGTCCAAAAAGTTATGGTCCTTGCCGACATATGTACAGATGAACTTGATGCTTACAGTCGCTACCTTGGCCGGAAAGGTACGTCAGTCAATGATACGACTGCAATTATGTTGCTCCCTTCAGAGATCGTTAATGAAAGCGCAGAAAAAATATTAAGCTCATTCAAACGCTGGGCTGATGAGGCGATCCTCGAAAAAGAGGGACGAGTATCAGTAGCTGACTTTTGGGCACATATGAATGCCAGCTATCCAACTAAGATCAATAAAAAAGAGGCCGACTTGATGCAGGCCTTTGCTCTGAAGATGGGTTACGGTCTGGCACCTGACCCGTATTATCACCATGTGAAGGCAGATGTTGATGGGACACTTGTTCTATTCCCTGCCGCCGAAGGTGGACGCTTCTCACCTTCTCCTGAATTTATCTCAGCAGTAATGACGCTCAGATTAGGGGCGATGGTCGCCTTGATTGACGATTCTCTTGATCAAGCTGAACAGAAAGTGCTTGAGAATGCCATCAACAACAATACTGGCTTCACCGATAATGAAAAGCGCTCTCTACATGCGTATTTAACGTGGCAGCTTCATACCCCTGCCAATATGACGGGAATGAAAAGCAGGATTGAGTTGATGGGGGCTGCGGAAAAAGCTGCTGTAGGTAAAGTTATCGTTAGTGTTGCCTGCTCGGATGGAACAATAGCGCCTGCCGAAATCAAACAGCTTGAGAAGATTTATTCAAGTTTAGGTCTGGATCCCTCATCTGTCTCGAGCAATATCCATCAGCATTCCGCAACTGAACATGATCTCGTTTCGTCTGTGCCAACTGGACAGCCAACGGCAGGGTTCACACTGGATGCTAATGTACTTGCCCGACACGAATCTGCCACGGATGATGTTCGTAAATTACTGAACACAATTTTCACCGAAGAAGAACCGGAAGAACCAGAAAGCGCTCCAGCCTCATTAACGGAGGCGGGGGGCCTTGACTCCGCACATAGCCAGCTTTATCGCAGTTTGCTGGAGAAAGAACAGTGGTCCCGGAAAGAGGCGACAGAATTGTGCGGAAATTTGAATTTGATGCTCGGCGGTGCGCTTGAGGTGATCAATGACTGGTCCTTTGCGGTGGTTGATGCTCCGGTGCTGGACGATGCCGATGATGATATCTGGGTTGACCTGGAAATTGCCAAAGAATTAGAGGGATAGTGAATGTCTGTAACACGTATAAGAGTGAAAGAACGCGACGCTATTATTCAGTCACTTAAGTCAGGTGTAACGCCAAGGATAGGCATTCAGCATATCCAGGTTGGCCGCGTGAATGAGATCACTGCTCTCCACCAGGATATTGAGAGGATTGCTGACGGTGGTGCAAGCTTCAGACTTATCATCGGTGAATATGGTTCTGGTAAAACGTTTTTTCTGAGTGTTGTGCGCTCTATTGCGCTAGAGAAGAAGCTGGTGTCAGTCAGTGCAGACCTTTCTCCTGACAGGCGCATTCACTCATCGGGAGGTCAGGCTCGTAATCTCTATTCTGAGCTTATGAAAAACATGTCCACCAGAAACAAGCCGGATGGTAATGCGTTACTTAGCGTTGTTGAAAGATTCGTTACGGAGGCAAGAAAGGAAGCGGACACGGACGGCTGCGAGGTTTCATCAGTTATTCATAAACGCCTGGCTGCTCTGTCAGATATGGTGGGTGGATATGACTTTGCGAAGGTCATTGATGCATTCTGGCGCGGGCATGAACAGGATAACGAAACGCTAAAATCCAATGCTATTCGCTGGTTGCGGGGAGAGTACACCACCAAAACTGATGCCCGTAACGATCTCGACGTTCGGACTGTTATCTCAGACGCTTCATTCTATGATTCTTTGAAGCTGATGAGCCTTTTTGTCCGCCAGGCAGGCTATGCCGGTCTTTTGGTCAGCCTCGACGAAATGGTGAACCTCTTTAAGCTGAATAATACGCAAGCAAGAACAGCGAACTACGAACAGATTTTGCGGATCCTGAATGACTGCCTGCAAGGCTCAGCCGAGAACATTGGTTTTATCCTCGGAGGGACGCCAGAGTTTCTTTTCGATCCGCGTAAAGGTCTTTACAGCTATGAGGCGCTCCAGTCGCGTCTGGCGGAAAACCGGTTCGCGCAAAAAGCAGGAGTGATTGACTACTCATCCCCCACTTTGCATCTTGCCAGCCTCACCCCTGAGGAACTGTATATTTTGCTGAGAAATCTTCGTCATGTTTATGCGGGTGGAGATTCAGAGAATTATCTGGTACCAGATGAGGCACTGACTGGATTCCTGCATCACTGTAGTAAAACCATTGGAGACGCTTACTTCCGTACCCCCCGTAATACCATAAAAGGTTTCTTGGACATGCTGGCCGTGCTGGAACAAAACAGAACGATGAACTGGCAAACACTAATCGGGGGGGTGGCGATTGAAGAGGACAGGCCCAGCGATATGGATGATGCCACTATGGAGGAAAGCGATGACGACGACGGACTGGCGAACTTTAAACTATGAGCAGTGCCTATGATAGTCTCGATCCCCGCGTCCGTAAGTGGGTTTACAAGCAGGGGTGGTCTACATTAAGGCCCTTGCAGGAGAGTTCAATCCCGGCAATTTTAGCCCGTGATCGAGACGTGCTAATCAGTGCAGGTACAGCAGCGGGTAAAACAGAGGCTTTCTTTCTTCCTGCCTGTTCGGCAGTTGCAGATCTCACTAATGGATTTGGCATCGTCTATATCAGTCCGTTGAAGGCATTGATTAACGATCAGTACCGTCGTCTTGAGAGCCTTGGAGATGCATTAGAAATACCAGTGACTCCCTGGCACGGGGATGTACCACAAAGCAAAAAGAAGAAGGCTCGGACGAACCCTGCTGGAATTTTACTGATTACACCTGAGTCACTTGAGTCTTTACTCATAAATTCAATGGGCTGGCTCAAACAGGCGTTTTCTTCAGTCGCATACATCGTTATTGATGAGTTTCATGCTTTTATTGGCTCAGAGCGTGGTGTACAGCTGCTTTCACTTCTCAATAGAATTGACCATGTGCTAGGACGCCAGGTGAATCCAATTCCCCGCGTTGCGTTGAGTGCCACGCTGGGGGAACTGGAGAAAGTGCCAGAACTGTTGCGCCCGGACAAACGACTCCCCTGCGTAACTGTTACAGATAGTAATAGCACGGCCACTCTTCAGGTACAGGTCAAAGGGTACCTGGAGCGAGTGATCCAAAAAGAGGAAGAACTTCGGAGTTCAGCTGAACATGACGTTTGCGCTGACATTTTTAGGCTGTGCCGTGGCGATTCTCATTTGGTCTTTGCAAACAGCCGAAAGCGCACTGAAAGTATTGCGGCAACTTTGAGCGACATGTGTGAGGAACATATTGTTCCGAATGAATTCTTTCCCCACCATGGTTCCCTTGCCAAGGAATTACGTGAGGCGCTTGAAGCTCGTCTTCAGAAAGGAAATTTGCCCACAACAGCTGTTTGTACAATGACGCTCGAGTTGGGCATTGATATCGGCAAGGTTAAGTCGGTTATACAAGTTACGCCTCCGCATTCTGTTTCCAGTCTGCGTCAGCGTATGGGACGTTCTGGGCGACGTGACTCCCCATCAGTACTCAGAATGCTAATTACAGAAAATGAGCTTACTGTGAGTAGCAGTATCGTTGATCATCTACGGCTCCAGTTGGTGCAGTCGATGGCAATGATCAGGTTGATGATCTCTAAACAATGGTTTGAGCCTGCCGATTCCCGACAGATGCATTACTCCACGCTGCTACACCAGATTCTTGCTATTACCGCGCAATGGGGCGGAGTTCGTGCCGATCAGCTCTGGTCACAGCTATGTCAAACAGGCCCGTTCCGTAATGTGGATTTAGGCGATTTCAAAAGCCTGCTTAAACATATGGGAGCATGTGGCCTACTCACTCAACTTGCTAGCGGCGAAATGGTTGTTGGGGCTGGGGGGGAGAAACTGACTAACCATTACACCTTTTATGCCGTGTTCAATACACCAGAAGAGTTCCGCATTGTCACCGGAAACAGAACCCTTGGAACAGTGCCTGTGGACTCCCCACTGCTACCAGACCAACACATCATTTTCGGTGGGCGGCGCTGGCAAGTGACAGAGATCGAGACGGAGAAAAAAGTTATCTATGTAGAGGCGACCAAAGGCGGTCAGCCACCACAATTTAGTGGGGGAGGTATGTCTGTTCATGATGCCGTTCGTCAGGAAATGCTCGCTATCTATAGGGAAGGTGATTACCGCATAGCAATAGGTAGCAAGAAAGCAGATTATGCCGATACTGCTGCCAGAAACCTATTTGCGGAAGGCTGTAGTAACTTTCAGCGTTATAACCTGCAAAATGAGTATTTTATTACGAGTGGGCAACACTGTTACGTAATTCCCTGGATGGGGGATAAAGTTGTGAATACGATTACAGCCTTGCTCATACGTTGTGGTTTTAAAGCCAATTCATTCGTAGGTGTTATAGAGATTGATGATGCAAGTGTAGCAACCGTTCAACAAGCGCTTAAAAAAATGCTGTTGTCAGGCTTACCATCTGCATTTGATCTTGCCGAAGATGTTCCAGAAAAGTTCTTGGATAAATACGACGAGTATTTACCAGAGTCCCTGCTTGCGAAAGGATTTGGGGAAAAAGCGTATGACATTGAAGGTACTCGTATTTGGTTGAAGCAGCACCTTCAGTAAACTGGTTACGTAATAAGGGGGAGATGTTCCCCTTAAGATAGAGGCCGTTGATGTTACCAATGTCCGCTCTTCGGATCTGCCAGAAATCGAGGTCATAAGCTCTGCTTTGAGCGAGAAGCAGACACATGAGATTATAAAATATCAATCGCTATCTGGCACATTAAACGCTCATAAGTTTAATCTCGGCTACCTTGATAAGAGGGCCACCGCGGAGATTGTCAGGCTGATTACGCCAATTGCCGATGCAGGACCTGAAGACTAGTTCCCGCCCCTGCCCATGCAGCAGCCGAGCCGACCACATACAGGTTTTGCTTGGCGCGTGAGACGGCTACATTGATTATGTTTGGCGGGCTGGCCGCCCACTGACGCGCCCTTTGCTGACTCGCTTTCGGAGCACCCAGCAACAGGATGACCGTGTCCGCTTCTCGGCCCTGGAACGTGTGGATCGTGCCTACACGATCACGGCACCACTCATCCAATTTTGCGCCGAACGCCCGCAGCAGATCGGTCTCTCTGTCGAGACGCCGACGCATGTTCTGCTCTACGATCTTGAATGGTGTAATGATAAATACGTCTGGATTTGTAATGCCCGATGCTGCCAGCTCTTTGAGCATTTGTACAACCGCTTCGCCCTCGTCGGGGCACCATTTCGTTTCAGCATCGCCATTGATATCCACCCAGCGAGATCTCCCCAAAGCCGAGCCGATAGATCCTGGGCTTTTAGGCCCGACAGCATGGACCATCTGCCCGGCATAGGCGATGGAGTTAGAAACATCGAACATTGGGTTCTGGCAACGCCTGTGAACGAGGAGTGGCAGTCCGACTTCTCGATCGCCTACGTCCATGACGAAGGTGGATTTGAAGTGCGATGCCTGATCAGCAAGGGTCTGCGTAGATGCTGCGGGGGCAGACCATTCGATTTGGTCAATGTCAAAGAACTTGCAGATTTCGGCGTTCAGCTTTTCAGGAAGTGAAACTACAGGTGGGATTTGCAACGGGTCACCTACCACGATGGAGCGCTTTGCTCGCATGATAGCTCCAACTGCTGCCTGAGGAACGGCCTGGCCTGCTTCATCTACCAGAAGCCAGCCAATGCTCTCTGGTGGTAGATCCCCGAACATCGTCCGAACAGAGGCGAATGTCGTGGACACGGTCGGCACAACCATGAAAAGGCTCGACCAAAGGTCGGGGAGAAGTTCACGGTGAGCGGAAGACTGGAAGGCACCAGCCACCATGCCCGACATCAATAGCCCAAGATTGTGTTGCAAGCGGCTGGCCGAAGCATCGATGAACGTTTTATGCACAGTCAGGGCAGCGGCGAAAAGATCCTCCCGCAGGCGATGGACCTCATCGGGAAGCCATGGCGCAGTCAGGTGGATAGCCTCGTGCTCGCGCTCGAAGAATCTCTCATCAACGACCCTGTCTCCCATGCGGTTTCGTGCCTCTGCCTCGGTTGCCTTCAATTTCGAGACAGCCTGATATTTGCTGGCAATTTCCTGGTCGAGTTGCTGTAACTGGGACTCAGTATTGCTCCACTCAGTTCTTGCAAGCTCCAGGGCCCTGTCTGTCTCCTGCGCCCGTAAGACTGATTGCTGCAAGTTCACCGAGAGTTTCTGCAGTGTCGATCCCCACGACTTCCAGGCCGCAGTCGCGAACAAACGGGAGAAGAAACCTGGACGGCTAGCAAGATGGCTGTCGAGTATGATCTTATCCTGCTCAATCTGCGATTTTGTCTTCTCATGCTCCCGTTGGCAGGATTCAGCAGTCTGGTGTGCCTCTTCGACGGCTTCATTCAGACTCGGACGACGCTGTTCCACACTTTGAAGTTCGGTGGTCGCTCCCTTGAGCGCCCGGATATCCCGTCGCATTTCTTCGATGCTGGCGATTTCGGCGTCTATCGTCTCCTTGAGTTTAAGGAAAACGGTTCGCGCTTTCCGCCAGGCCGCTAAAGCGTCCACTTCGTTGGTGCTGGGCCGCTCATTGACGACCACGCTGGGCATCACGCGGTCGATGATTTCGCCAGTTTGTTCGTCCTTGATCTCACGCAAGACGTTTAAGCCGCGAGCTGCTTTCAGGTAGGTAAGAAAACCAGCGTCTTCATTCCACCAGAAACTTTGCTGGAACGCACCTCGGTTGCTGCTCTTGCCGAGAGCCGCGGCGATCAATCCCCAGGTTTCGACAGGGTCGGAGGATATGTCCCCCTCGGCCTCGGCTTCGAAATAGCCGGCGCGTTTGGGGTTCGCAATCAGGTCGCTGATGGACCGGAAGTAGGCGATCTGTTCATGGCGACCATTGGCTTCCTTGAGAGGAAGCTCTTTACTGACGTTTTCAACCGCTTTGTTATTGGAGGAGGCTACGACGATCTCATGGCCCTTCAAGGATGCATGTAATTTGTAGAAGTGCAGGAAGGCATTGGAACCGAATGCCAGCTTCTCACCTGTTGTGGAAAAGGCATCCTGCGGTTTGTTGAAGCCGCACATCGCCGTGGCCCGATCGAGAATGCACCCAACGACAATATCCCGCAGAAGAGTGGTCTTTCCGGTACCCGGTGGTCCATTGATACCGATAATACCTGGAGCATCATTGAGCTCAGCACGCGCCGCATTCACGGCAGCCTGTTGAAGCAGCACCAATGGATGGCCGCCTTTCGAAGGCCAACGAGCCTGCGGCATGAGCGACGGTGCGACGAACTGCTCAACTGCGGAAATGGGCGACAGCACGTCGATTTTCTGGTCAGGCCTGCCAATTCCCATGTAGCGGCGCAAACCGGTTCCGGCTTTGCCCGTCTCGAGCAATTTGGTTGCTTCACCGAGATCTTCAAGATAAAAGGAATTTAGTAACGAAGGTTCAGGCGGCGCCTTAGCTTTGAAATGATGAAACACCTTAATCGCGAATGTGGGTGGCTCAACTAAATGCTCGGGTACACCGAACTGAGACACAAGCCATTTATAAGCGTTAAGAACGACATCCAAATCGATCGGTATGGGGTCTCCATCCTCGTTGTGGCGGCGAACCATTCGATCCAGATGCTCGATAATGCGCGGCTCAACATTTGGCCAATTCCCTAAGCTCCCAAGCTTCAGATCGAGAGCCGGCTTGAGTGCCCAGGCAAAACTGGAAACGGCGACGCCTTTGTCCTCAAGCACATAACCTTCCTTGTCAATCAGGATCGAGCCGATGGCCGCTTTCTTGCCATCCGGGCGTGAACGTTCCTCATCCTCGCCAAAAACTTTGACCAGTTCGTCCGTCGCTTTATCGAGAGCGATGGCGCCGAGGACAATCTCGAAATAAAGCTTATAGTTGGGCTTGCTGCGGGCATTTGGCCCCCATGGAATGCCTCGCTCCAATAGAGCAAGCCTGGAGCGGTCGCCGGTTGCCATATCTTCTGGGCGCTTATAGCCTTGAGGCGACAGCGCCTCGAGGGCTGTCCATGCTGCCAGTATTGCTCGCGCATCATTCGCCTTACCCGATGGAGAGAAAGACGAGATCGGCCCCACGTTGATCAGATCGTTGTAATTTTGCTGTCGCACGACAGGATCTGGAGTAACCTTCGGTCGTGGTTGCACTACTGCTGCAGGAACATCGTGAGACGCTACTTGGGAAGATTGCGTGGACGCTGAACCGGGATGAGGCGTTGAGGGACTGGAAACTGAAATGGAGCCCACATTACGACTGCTAAGTTCAGCTAGTGCTAGCTCGATTCTGGTCGTTAGCGTACGCGCCTTAGCAGTGTTGCGAAAGGTCATCTCGTTCAACAACTGTTCGAGTTCACTTACGTTACTAACCGATTGCTCGAAGATTGCTTCCAGGTCAAAGATAGATTTTTGCGCATACTTCCTTGTCGTCATTTATTTCTGCCGCCCCATATTCCATTAGTTAAGAGATATTATGCTAATTAGCTTGATTTCTAAAATTATTAACTTCCTATCTTGGCGCAGATCCAGATCTCGTTGGGATGCTTAGCTGACTGCTTACGTGCGAAGATGCATTATGTGCAAATCAATATAATGCAGCTTCGTTGGTATAACGAGATGGTTGAGGGCTAGCCAAAGGCTATTACCCGTGACCTGCTCCCCGATGAATAGTATAGTCCGATGTTAGTAATGTCTTCATAAGCCACATGACGACATCCTCATGAAGAAGCGTTTTTCCGATGAACACATCATCCGTATTCTCCGTGAAGCAGAAACCAAACTTTCTTTGCGTGGGCTCTGCCATAAGCATGCCATTTCAGACGAGAACTTTTACACCTGTTGCAAGAAATATGACGGTATGGAGGTGCCGGAGTTTAAGCGGTTGAAGTTGCTTAAGGAAGAGAACGCCAGACTCAGGAAGTTACTTGCCGAAGCCATGCTGGATAAGGAGGCACTTCAGGAGGCTCTGAGGCGAAAGTACTGACGACAGAACAGAAGCGGGAAGCCGTTGAGTTAATGTGTGATACGACCGGTCTGTCGCAACGTCGTGCCTGCAGGTTTACAGGTTTGTCTATGCGGACCTGCCGCTAGTAGGCTCAGCGTCCGCCGGCTGATGTGCATTTATCAGGGCACATTATTGAGCTGGCACTGGAACGCAGGCGTTTTGGCTACCACTGCACATTTTCCCTCTCTTCGACGAGCTTTACCGCTAGATACTCACCCAAAGCAAATATTTTTAATTTACCGTTAAGTTTAAACCGATACCGTCATGCCTTTTTGCCATTGGGTTTCACTTCGATGTAGAGACCATTGAAATCATTGAACCGATAATTTTTTCTTCCGGCGTGGCATTGCGGCAGTGCGTATCAATAAGCCTAACGAGGCCTTGTTTATTTATATCGTTATTGTATTTACTGAAAATGAGAGGAAGTTGTACTCATCCATGTACTAAATTTTGATTGCGTTGTTACGAAATGAAGTCAGACATTATGAAATAAAAAATCCACGCAGTTGCGTGGATTTTAAAGATTTTTTGGTCTTCATGAGATTCGTTGAAACCCCATGAGACAACAACCCAATCAGACGTTAAACAGGAAGTTCATCACATCGCCATCTTTCACGATGTACTCTTTACCTTCTGAACGCATCTTGCCGGCTTCTTTCGCGCCTTGCTCGCCTTTGTAAGCGATGAAGTCTTCAAACGCGATGGTCTGGGCGCGGATAAAGCCTTTCTCGAAGTCGGTATGGATTTTACCGGCTGCCTGTGGGGCAGTCGCGCCAACCGGGATAGTCCATGCACGGACTTCTTTCACGCCAGCGGTGAAATAGGTCTGCAGGTTCAGCAGAGAGTAACCGGCGCGGATAACGCGGTTCAGGCCCGGCTCTTCCAGTCCCAGTTCGGCCATGAACTCGTCACGGTCTTCATCTTCCAGCTCGGCAATGTCCGACTCGACGGCGGCGCACACGGGTACCACGACGGAACCTTCTGCTTCAGCAATAGCGCGAACCTGATCCAGGTATGGGTTGTTCTCGAAACCATCTTCATTGACGTTCGCAATGTACATCGTTGGTTTCAGCGTCAGGAAGCTCAGATAGCGGATGGCCGCTTTGTCGTCCGCATCCAGGTCCAGTGAGCGCAGCATGCCCGCTTCAGAAAGATGCGGCAGGCACTTCTCCAGCGCAGCCAGCTCAGCTTTGGCATCTTTGTCACCGCCTTTGGCTTTCTTCTGCACACGCTGAATGGCACGTTCACAGGTCTCAAGATCGGACAGCGCCAGTTCGGTGTTGATGACATCAATATCTTCAGCCGGGTTAACTTTACCCGCAACGTGAATGATGTTGTCATTTTCAAAGCAGCGCACCACGTGGCCGATCGCTTCGGTTTCGCGGATGTTGGTCAGGAACTGGTTGCCCAGGCCTTCACCTTTTGACGCGCCTTTTACCAGACCCGCGATATCGACGAATTCCATGGTAGTCGGCACCACGCGCTGCGGCTTAACAATCTCAGAAAGCTGGTCGAGACGCAGGTCAGGCATTGGCACCACGCCCGTGTTTGGCTCAATGGTGCAGAAGGGGAAGTTAGCCGCTTCGATGCCCGCTTTAGTCAGCGCGTTAAACAGAGTGGATTTACCGACGTTCGGCAGGCCCACGATACCGCATTTGAATCCCATGGTTTGATACCCTTTATAACTTGATGGACAGCGCGCCAGAGAGCGGGCTGTCGGAGACGAATAGAAAAATTTCGCGCATTATACACGGAATCGCGACGATTCGGGCGTTTAAGCAGGCCTGAAGGCGTGCAGCCGGTTCATCGCCTTAATGCGATCCTCTTTCAGCCACAGTTCGGTGCAGCGCGCCGCTTCATCAATGGCATCATCAATCAGCTTCTGCTCACTGGCAGGCGGCTTGCCCAGTACAAATCCCGTCACCTTGTTGCGATCGCCGGGATGCCCGATACCGATGCGCAGACGGTGGAAATTATTGTTATTGCCCAGTTTGCTGATGATGTCTTTCAGCCCGTTATGGCCGCCATGCCCGCCGCCTTGCTTGAATTTCGCTACGCCGGGTGGCAAGTCGAGTTCATCGTGCGCCACCAGAATCTCTTCCGGTGCAATGCGATAAAAGGTCGCCATTGCCGCCACCGCTTTACCGCTCAGGTTCATAAAGGTGGTCGGCACTAGCAGGCGCACATCCTCTCCGGCTATCGCCAGACGGGCGGTGTAGCCATAGAATTTGCCTTCCTCTTTCAGTGACTGATTGTGGCGCTCAGCCAGTAGATCCAGATACCAGGCACCCGCATTGTGGCGCGTGGCGGCATATTCAGCGCCCGGATTGGCAAGGCCCACAATCAGTTTAATGCTGCTCACAATGATTATCCTGCTGTTATCGCGAAAGGGCGTTAGTTTACTTCGCCACAGCCAGGATGACAAAGCACATGCATCGAAATGGTTCAGGAGGGTGATTAGTCATTTTCTATCTAAATCAACAGGCTGCAATCAGGGCCAGTAAATTGTTTATGGCTGATGTGTGATCCAGTACGCAACGTAGCCGCTATCCATTGCCTAAACTTATGGCACTTAACATTGTGTGCGGTTATTGACTCATATGGATGGAGGTGCAGCATGAAACATCAACATTCCCGCTTAGCGGGTAACAGCTTGATGGTACTGGGATTAGTCACAATGGTGCTGGGCGTCGGTTTTTCTATTATTAATCAGCTCCCCTCACTCGACATGCCGCAACTGCTGGCGCAGGGTGCGATGTTAGGCATCTTCATCGGTGCACTGCTGTGGCTGGTGGGGGCGGGCCTGAGTGGTCGTGAAAAAGTGGAAGATCGTTATTACTGGCATCGTCGCTATGACAATCGCTGCCGCCGGTCTCACAATTCACACCATTAACTGAGGGCTGCAGTGACCGGATGCTGCGCTGTGCGGTTCCGGCCGCTGGCCTTCGCGTGATAGAGCGCTGCGTCTGCCTGCGCCAGTAAATCCTGAAAACCCTGCCGGTGGCCTGTTGCCGTGGCAAAGCCAATGCTGACCGAATAGGGTATCGCATTCGGCTGCGATGCGCAGACCGCCAGCCGGATGGACTCACACCACGTTTCTGCTTCCTCAGCCACTCCTGGGATAATCGCCGCAAACTCTTCTCCGCCCAGTCGCGCAAAACGCCCCTCAGCCGGCAGTAGCGAACTGACCACGTTGCAAAAGTGGATCAGCACCAGGTCGCCCTGATGATGACCATACTGGTCGTTAATGCTTTTGAAATGATCGAGGTCGAACAGGACCGCGCTGAAGGGCCGGTTCTGACGGCGGCAGCGCGCCACAATTTTCTCTGCTTCATTAAACAGGGCGCGACGATTCCAGACGCTGGTCAGCGGGTCATGCAGGGAGGCATGTTTTAAGCTGACCTGCATCCGTTCATTGACCATGGCCAGAAGGGTAAATGTCAGGCCGATGACAAACAGAATCGATTCCAGGATGACGTAAACCGAAAAGTTCGATCCCCCAATCGCGCCCGGCTGAGTGCTGGGAACTGCCGTGTCCAGAAACAGGCGCGCCAGGTGAAACAGCAGATGGATCCACAGCAGCAACTGCGCAGGCCAGAAGCTCGCCTTCAGCGTGTCACGCGCCTGCCAGACCAGCTGAATCAGAGCCGCCGTGTAGGCAATGCAGGCGATGCAAAGCACCATGACCCGTTTGGGTAAGCTGTAATAGAACGCCGGAAAGCAGCAGAGCAGTGCCCAGAGCAGGGCGCCCAGCAGCCAGTGGGTGCCCAGGGGTTTGTCGCAGAGGCGCCGGAACGCGTTTAATAATCCGCCATAAGCCAGCATCATCATCACATTGCCCACCGCGACCGGCAGGAAATGCAGACCACTGCTGCGCAGACTGCTTAAGAACACCGCAATCAGGGTAAAAATCAGCGACAGGCAGGTAAAGCCAAGGACGCGGTCATACTGCGATCCGATCCAGGCAAAAATCATGATGATACTCAGAAACCCCAGCACATAGAGCTCGCAGACAAACAACGTATAGATATCCAGGCTCATGGTGGTCAGGTTCTCAGGGAAAGTGCGCAGCAAATTATCACTTTACGGCACTGGGCAGAAGCGGTGAGCGCAGTGTTTGAGTAAAAGAGTGAGTGGCGTTGAAAATAGAGGGTTTTGGGGACGTTTTTCGCGGAAAAACCAGAAAAAGAAGCGCGTTAATCGGGGAGTCGGCAGGGTTAAAAAAACCGGGCACAGGGCCCGGTTCCGCGAAGATTAATGCTCGAACATCGCCGAGATAGATTCTTCGTTACTGATGCGGCGAATGGCTTCGGCCAGCATGCCAGATAAGGTCAGCGTGCGCACATTCGGCAGTGACTTAATCTCGTCAGAGAGGGGGATGGTATCGCAGACGATAACCTGGTCGAGTACAGATTTACGCAGGTTTTCAACCGCATTGCCGGAGAAGATCGGATGCGTCGCGTAAGCAAACACGCGCTTTGCACCACGCTCTTTCAACGCTTCAGCCGCTTTGCACAGCGTGCCGCCGGTGTCGATCATGTCGTCGACCAGCACGCAGTCGCGGCCAGCAACGTCACCAATAATGTGCATCACCTGAGAAACGTTCGCGCGAGGGCGGCGTTTATCGATGATAGCCATATCGGTGTCGTTCAGCAGTTTAGCGATAGCACGGGCACGTACTACGCCACCAATATCGGGAGAAACAACAATCGGGTTTTCCAGACCGATCTGCATCATATCTTCCAGCAGGATCG
>Ga0308172_1000752_pt1 | contig 32079 bp, 32 predicted proteins | sample PhyGR2_FD_202134 | JGI IMG/M metagenome (GOLD analysis project Ga0308172, IMG submission 202134) | Phyllosphere microbial communities from UC Gill Tract Community Farm, Albany, California, United States - DLSLSG.R2 | ecosystem: Host-associated > Plants > Phyllosphere > Unclassified | place: USA... | reverse complement strand
TGACTGAAAACATTTATATTTACCATTGCTGAGGTGGTGTATTTGCGTTTTCAATATAACATTTTTTGAAATCGCAATGCGCCACTTTTTTTATACGATTTTGGTAATCGTTTTGGACGCTAGTGATCTTTCTCCTAATTCTTCTCCTAATCATTTATTTTCCCTACTTAATTATGCTAATTGAGTAGTACTAACTACAGTTATCCTCGAGGCACTTCGCTATTTTAAATAAAACATAAAAAAGCCACGTCTCACGACCTGGCTTCTAAACTAAACTTAAACATATGATTCACTAGTGGTTTGCCTTCTTTTAATGGCAAACCACTAGTTATTGGATACTATTTATACGAATTGATCGATTTCGATACTTTCCAGTCATTGCCCACACGCTCCAAGGTAACTAGATCTGTTTTAGTAAAGTTTTCAAATTTCAAGGTTACTTTAGCAACCATATAGTCGGCTGATTCTTCTAAAATATCTGTGCTTACTGAACAGTTCAGCTTTTCGCCTTTTTGCTTTTTCAGGGATTTAACCACTTCGCTACGGTTGTGAGACTGTACATTCGAAGATTGGATCTTTTGATTAAAATCTTCTGCAAATAACTGATCTACATCTGCTGATTCTCCTTCAGTAGTTACCGCTACATAATGATCCAAAGCCAAGTCTGCTGTAGAAAGGTTAACGTTTGCTTTTGTTGCTTTTGATCCAGGTCCTTCAGCTGCCATAGCGAAAGTTGATACTGCGATTAGGGCTGCTGCTGCGAATGTTTTTACTAATGCTTTCATAATGTCTTTTTTTATAGTGTTAGTTCTGTTGTTCTTATTTGTTGACTCAAAACTACGACACAATAGGCCCCTAGCCTATGGGCTTTAGACCAACGATCAAGAAAACTCGGTGAATGGCGGGAATGGGGAGGTGAAGGTGAATTTTAAATTTGTGATGTAGGTCACGGTAAATTATCAGACAAAATCAAGAAATTTGTTCCAACAAGAAGAAAGTCAGATCGATATGAAAGCAAAACGACTCTTTAAGCAAGTAGGAATATTTTCGGCTTTATTAATCCTAATAGTAAAGCATAGCTATGCAACAAACCAAAAACCAAAAATTCTATTTGTAGTGACTAGTCACGATACAAAAGGCAACACAGGCGAAAAAACAGGTTATTATCTCGGTGAAGTCTCACATCCATGGGAGGTTTTAACAGCTGCTGGATATGAGATTGATTTCGTTAGCCCACAGGGTGGAAATCCACCTGTGGATGGATTTGACCTAAATGATCCCGTTAACAAAAAATTCTGGGAGGATAAATACTATCACAGTAAAATCACCCATTCACTCAAACCTTCTCAGGTAAAACCTGAAGAATATAAAGCTATCTTTTATGCCGGAGGACATGGTGCGATGTCGGATCTTCCTTTCGATTCATCAATCGCAAAGATTGCCAGCAAGATATACGAGGCAAATGGGCTTGTTGCAGCTGTATGTCATGGACCTGCAGGCTTAACCAACATCAAACTGAGCACCGGCGAATATTTGATAAAAGGGAAAAAAATCAATGGCTTTAGCAATGAGGAGGAAGAGCTTGTAAAGCTCAGCAATGTCGTCCCTTTTTTACTAGAGGATAAGCTAAAGGCAATAGGTGGGATTTATGAAAAATCCGAACCATGGCAGTCGCATGTTACTATTGACGGCAGACTGATCACTGGCCAGAACCCTCAATCAGCCAAAGCCGTCGGCATGGCCATCGTCAAGGCATTAGGTAAATAAGGTATCCAAAAAGCCACATCTTACGACGCGGCCTTAATAAAAATAAGATTCACTAGTGGTTTGTCTTTTATTACTGGCAAACCACCAGTTGTAAAATTCTATTTATACGAATTGATTGATTTGGATACTTTCCAATCATTGCCCACACGCTCCAAGGTAACGAGATTAGTCTTGGTAGAGTTTCCGAATTTCAAAGTCGCCATCGTCTAGATTGCTCGTCCAGTGGATCGACCAGATTCCACCTACCTTTTTTCTCATCATAGAATCTTACCCTTACTTGTTCTTAGGCTTCATAAATATGGAATATTACTTGGCAAATTTATTCAATTAATTCATCATTTTTTGAAAAGCGAGATTTCTTCCCGTATATCCAAACATAACGACCATCGTTAAAAGGGAAATATTTCGGTATTTCTCCACTTCTCATACATTCATTGAACCATTTCTTGTACGATTCAAAAACTATTTTAATCTTTTCCGGACAATTATTTATTTCAACTTGTTCTTCGTTATCGTATAAAACAGGTGCCGGAGAATAATAATCGGTATATACTCCATAAGCTATTCTATCAATAAAATATAGAGCACTAATTTCGACTGTATAGTATTTGGATCTAGGAGAGAACCTGACGGCTCTCTCATCTGTCGCATAATATACGGGAAACCCTCTCCCCGGGTGTCTAGTTGTGTCACCTTCAAATTTCAATAGACAATTGATCAATTGGAGTTTCTCCCTATCCTCCAAATTATTTTTATATCCGTCAATTGAATTAAAAAATACTGTATCGGATCCCTTTGCGTACCATATTCTTAGATATGCTTTTCCATCTTGTGTAATGATTTTTCTTACACTAGGTTGTCCAATACAATAGCAACTAATAAAAAAAAGACAAGCAATTAAAAATATTACTCTATTACCTTCCATAAAAAATTGTATCTATCAACTCTTGCACTGTATTTAAACCATTTTTTTCCATAATCGTCTTGATTTCATCTTTACTAACAGTTCTGACTCCCTTTGAAACAGCCCCTGATTTTGTGTCTACCTTCTTATCAGTTGAATTCCTTTTATAAAAACTTTTGTTCAATCCAAGACTGCCTGCCATAGCAATCGGGTATCCAACATTCAGGGTAGCAAGCCCCTCTCCATGATCCGCAGAAAAATCAAATAGACTATTTTTCAAAACACTATGCACAATCCCACCTCGTCCTTTCTTATCATGTGCCGTTACTAAACTTGCATCTGCAAATGTTGAACTTACATAACCATCATCATTTAATATAGCATTGATGGCATCAGAATTTTCAGAAATATCCTCAATTACGATATTTCCCCCTGCCAAGGATAATCCATGACAATTACAATCCGTTCCAACATTTGATGGATCCACTTGTCCTAACCTGACATCATTTTTTCTATCATATACGTACACGTTCCGGCTCATCTCCTTCAATGCATTAATAGGCCTACCAGCATCTGTATAAATTGTAATTACTTCATACTTTATATCTGCTGAATACAGACCTTCACCAGCACCTTTTATACCATCTACTGTTCGTGAAACATAGTTACCTGTAGAGGTCGCAATAATGTTACCTTCTTTATCTTTTAATAGCTTCCCTCCTTGATCTATTATTTTTATTGGATTATTTGCAGCATATTGATATGGACTTATTGCAACATAAACATCTGCAAACTTATCTATCAAATTCCACCGCCCTATCTCCGCATCATAAAACCTGGCTCCGTAATCTTATTGGCTGCCTATTTTTAAGATTTCATCCCTTGAATTACTAAACGGTGGATATTCTATAAAAATTATTTTATTTATTTCTTCAACTTTAAATTTCGCCATATTTCGATTCAACTTGAATGATTCCAAATCTGTCAAAATACAAACTTTTTCTTTTATATTTTCCGGAGTTGGAAACCACTCATAAGAATAAACATCTCGTCCATTGCGAACAAAAATAATTCTTGCACCAACGTCTTTATAATTCTTTATTTCAAAACCTATAACTCTATTTATTTCTTCCAAAGAATACTTACCACTAAAGTAATAAACGGTATCCCAGTCAAAATCAAAAGTCTTTGTCATATCCAAAACACAGCCATCAGTGCCCTTACATTTTTGAAATTCTTTCGTGACAGAATTTTCAAATTTTGATTCTTGGCTACATCCAAAGTTCAAAAAAATCATAAACCATAAACAAAATATTCTGTTAACAGTCATTCTATTACCATTTAGGACCAAAATTGATAAGCTCTCTTTGTTTTTTCGCTTTATCTTCAATTGCACTATTTTCTTTATTAGTTCTGCCATCTTTATTTAATTCCGAAAAGATCTTCTTTAACTCTTTATATTTACTATCAGAAAGCTTGGTTTTAGAAACCGTCCATTCTCCATTTTTACCTTTTGTAGCAGTAAACAACCCATTTTCTTTAAATTCATCCAAAACTTTCATTGCTAATTTGTCCATTGTTGCTCCAAAATTATCTCTTCCAATTTCTCTTCCTATGATATTATTATTTAAATCTACAGTTTGATCTGCTTCATCTAGATCTGTAAATTTAGACCCGGATAGATCAGCATAAGCATCTCTCTCATGTGCATTTCCAGCCTCTTTTGCTGTATTGGAACCAAATTCAGAAGTAATAGAGGCTTGCCATAACGTATGTCTAAATGCTCCATTTTCACTTCCTCTATCATCTTGGGAAGATTTAGATCCAGTAAGTACTTCGCCTCGAGTGGCAAATCTAGTTGCATTTGTTGAAAGGTCTGTGGAGCCTTTACTAACTCCAAACCCAATACGATAGGAAGCTATTGGATGACGAATACCGAATCCTATATATCGAGAGTTAATACTTGCTCGATATCTTCCTGGCCCCGGACCGTTAGTTTCAGCTGGAATGAACCCGTCTACATCTATAAATCTTATCGGATTATTGAAAGCATAACTATACGGGCTATTTCGTCTCATCTGCTCCGCCATTGGGTCCACCACATTCCATCGTCCAATTTCCGCATCGTAGAACCTTGCCCCGTAATCGTATTGGATACCATGACATTTTCGTAGTCCGCCCGATTCTGTGGCAGCTGCAAACCGCCTTTCTCAAAGAACTTTACCTACCCAAAGATAGCGGTATTTTACGGTTGGTCTGTTCATCTTTTACAGAAAAAAAAGATCGAGCAGATTAAAATCTGAAAGCATAAGCCATGAAGAGCTCGGCAAGAGGCTATGCATCAGCAAACAGGCACCCTCAAAGATGAAAAGGACCAAAAAGATTGGGCAGGAAAAGCTCGTAATGAAAGCCTCTGTCCTGAACGTACCTGCCGATGTAATTGAAAATTCCAGTCAGGAAAGGCTGGTGTTCCACATACAGTATATTTACGCCCCCCCACAATTTAGTGTGCAAATGCCCCGGATAAGTTCATCGAACTCTATCAGCGTCTCCTCCGGCTAGAAAAATATTCTAAAAGATAAACTCCAAAAAGTAAAATAGCACAACCTTTTACTAAATTGTGCTCAATATTATTAACGAAGTTTCTTACCACGAATTTCAATCGGTATTTTCGAATACAATGGCATAGCTAGCATTCCTGGCACCCAATTTTTAACCGCATGTATAAGAGTTTCATCGTCTAGTTTTCCCATTGCTGGATCAGATTTGAGAACCATATAACCTATTTCGAAGTATTCTTCAGTTGTCAAATTTGCTCCTCCTTTATCTATATTTGACTTTAATAATTCGATAACCGTCCTTAACCGCAGTATATTATCTCCATAGATCTCAAGGCCTTCTAAATGCTTAACATTTTCATATTGTGATTTAATACCGGATAATATTTGATAACGTCCTTTCTCCGTATAGAACCATTTGCCTTCATTAGAATAAATATCTCTCGGGCTATACTTTAAATCGGGTAAGTCGTTTGCTGAAATTTCTACACTAAATTCGTCAACTTTAACACATTTTGATTTTCCTCTAGTAGTCAAATTTTCAGAAATAACTTCTCCAAACAATACATCTCCTTTAGTCATAGTGCAAACATTTGTCACTTCGTCATCAAACAAATTATATACTTCAACAAGATATTGATCCAATTGCACAAAAGGCAATATTGACATTAAACTACAGTAAATATATTTGTGTTTAAATGATTCAAGTGATTTTATATCACTAAATGGGATATTAAAAAGGGGTAACTTATATATTTTTTTCTCTATCAACATATTAATCTAATAAATCTTTCCAATTTGGGTAGTTTTCGCTTAACCATTTTTCGGCCTTAGCCATATAATAATTATAGTCAGGCCTATTGGGATTGAACGCATTTCTCTGGTTTGCAACCGATCCTAAAGTTTTCTGAAATTCAAGAATCTTTTGTTCTACCGCCCTTAACAAATTAGGATCTTCGACTCCTGAAACAAGCGATTTTAATTTCATTGCTTCACGTTCTGCTTTAGTATACCTCTTTAGAACGTTAAAAGACTTACCGATATAAGCTATGCCTTTTTTAAAACCTTTGTAAATTGCATTAATATTGCTAGCGGTACCTACACCTAAATCAGGCGGTATACCCATCATAGGCGAGTAACCAATTGGCCTTCCTTGCCAGTCATATTTATACCCATCATGATTACCTCCAGTCAAGAAAAAATCAAGTCCTGCCCAGAATCCCATGACAGGCTCTCTTTTTGGAGCATTTATAAACACTTGGATAGTTGGTCCTACCACACTAGCTGCAATTGTATCTGCCGCCATTCCTGTAGGATCAATCATTAAGATGGGGTTGTTCATCCCATAATTGTATGGAGATACATGCTCAAATTCATCCGCCATTGGATCCACCACATTCCACCTACCGATCTCCGCATCGTAGAACCTTGCCCCGTAATCCAGCTGCCCTTCCAGTACATAAGAACCTCCCAAGGTATGCGTCCCACCATTTAGGTCAGTCTGCATCTCCTTGCCATTATAAAGATACTTATTATTGATACTTGTTGCAATTGATTTTGTCTTTCCAAATGGATAGTAATCCTGCTTCTGCATCACTGTGGCAACCGGTGCAGTTGGCGTACCATCTTTCTTCAGTACCACCCGCACATTGCCCAGATGATCTGTCAGGTTGTAATAATAACTGTAAGTCCCCGAACTATTCAACAAGAAACCATCCTCTGTAGTAATACGCTCGATCACCGGATTTGCTCCACTAGCTTTGCTGTATTCAATTCCGCTAATATAGTCCTGCTCGGTAGTGATACCGCTAACAGTAGACTTGCGGTTGAGCTTAGCACCCGATGCATCGTAGGTGTAGGCAATGCTCTTACCCGTACCGGTCACTGTTTTGGGCAGGTTCAGGTAATTATAGCTTAGCGTCATCCCCGTGCGGTCCTTCGTCGCATTCCCGTTAAGGTCATACGTGAATGAGCCTGTTACCCCACCCGATAGACTGGCCAGCCTGTTGCTTTTGTTTGTATTGTTATAGTTGTAGGTAATAGCCGTACCATTGTCACGGATAAGGGTTCTGATATTGCCCATATCATCGTAGGTCAGTGCCTCACTCATCACTGTACCTGTACTCACTCCGCTCTTCAACCGGTTCAGCGCATCGTAAGCATAGGTAAATGTACTGTTTGTCGTAGCGGCGTAACCCCACAGATGCTGCGCGATATTGCCATTGTACTGGGCATTAGCCAGCACCGCGATACCATTGACATTATAGTTCAGCTGCGAGGTGAACTGCGCCGAACTTGCTTTGGTCTGCCAGCCCCGCTCATTATAGGTATAGCCGATGCTCGTCATAAAGTTGCCGCCACCGTTCTCACTATGCAGTGACTTGGTTTTCAGCTGCCCGATCTCGTTATAAGCAAGTTTGCTCTGAATCACCTCATCCTGTCCATTGACTTTTTTCTTGGTCTGTACCAGCCTACCCACATGGTCATATTCATTGGTGGTTATAATAGTCACCACCTCTCCGGTGGATGGAGTATGCACCCGGGTACTCTTGACTACCTGACCTGGAAAATTGTATTCATTGGTCACATAGTCCGTTCCACCAAGGTGGTTCTTGGAAGCAGACTGGATCACATGTCCATAATCATCGTAATAATTCACTGTCAGCAAAGGTGCTGTACCGTCTTCTTTGTAAACAAGCATACCCGTCAGCAGCGATTTGGTCTTTGTACTCACCGTGATATTCTTTGATGGAAGCTGCCCCGCATTTTCAAAGCTGTAGTCATCGTAATAGCTCACCGTACGCGCCGTAAAGTTCTCACGGGGATAAGACACATTGCTGTAGCTGGCCTGGCCGGCTAAGCGCGTCTCCCAGAGCGCTGTTTCGTTGTTGATGTAATCCTGCTCCACCTGCCTTGGATTACTGCCCTGATGGATACCCGTCACCACAACACGCCCAAAAGCATCGTATTTGGTCACACGCCATTTGTTGGTCTTTCGCAGCTCGGCATCCTGTTCCTGTAGCAGCTGGTCGTTTTTGTTATAAACAAGGTGATCCCAGCCCCTTCCGGGAATCTTCTTCTCGATCAGTCTCCGCTTGCCATCATACCGGTAGGCATACACCAGCTCATGGAAATCACCACTGGTGGTCTCGGTCAGTGTCGTGGTCGCAGCCGGAAAGCCCGGTGGGATCACATACCTCAGGTCTCCAAAGTCATCGTACACATACTGCGTTTCCAGCTTCTTGCTGTCTGTTTCCCAGACCCGCTTGAGTACAACACGCCCCTCGAAATCCTTATATTCCTCCACTGTACCGCCCTTTCCACTTGCAGATACCCAGTTCTCATCCTTGTTCACCGTTTTATAGAGTTTGCCGGCAGTATAATAGCCTGCCGTAGCGCCATTATCCGTACTGTTGATGGTCCACAGCCGCACATCGTTGGTACCGTTCGTACCATAATCGGTCACCACCGTACGACCCGCATTGGTACCTGCTGTCACGTTATCGCGGTTGGCTGCCGGTTGCCAGGGTATACCCGGGGCGCCCTGCTGCTGCACACGGTTCAGCGGACTGTTTTCAAAGACCGTTACCGCATAGGGACTCGCGGTCTTTATCACGGCGGCATCCCAGGTATTCGTCGTAGCATAATAAGCCTGCTGGTCTGTTTTGGCCGTCGTCTTGAAACTGCCGTCTCCCGACACATTCTTCACGTGGGGAAGATATTTGATGCTTTCCCTTCCAAAGCCATCGTATTCGATATGCTGCACAATGTCTTTATAGGTCGGGCTGGCCATCAGCTGGACGCTCTGGCTTGGCCTGCCAAGTCCGTCAAAGTACTGGATGCTCTGGTTCTCATCACCGATTGTACGTTGGGCATTCAGTGTCGCCAGGGTAACCCCGGGACTACGGAAGGTCTTGGTCAATATATAATTCTGACCTGCTGTCGGGGCGCTCACAATATTCTGGAAGCCCGCGATGCTGATCGTAACAGTTTTGCCTGCAGCGGGGGCGGGGATATGAAAGCCATTCTGGAGTGTAATGCTCTTGAGGGCCTGAATATTGGTCTGGTTGCTATAGGAATTCAGGGGAAGATGGTCCACAAGTGTCTGCCCATGTACCGCCCCAAACCCCAATAAGGATAATAGTGTTAAAAAGTTATTTTTCATAATTAAATAGGCTTAATTGGAACGGTAATGGTAATCAAAGGACCTGTTTACATTGTTGAGGTGGTTCAGGATCGCTTGCAGACGCTGCATGCCGTCGTATTTATAATACTCTGTAATCCCACGGGCATCCGTCTTACTTGTCATACCAACCAGTGGCTTATAGGTATACGTTGTCACCATGGCCTTAGCCAATCTTGAGTCACTGCGGAGCTTATCTGATGCGGCTTTGATCAGGGTCTCCATACTGGCCTCGGTCTGAATGCTGTTCAGATTATCGATTGTCGCTTGGGTGAGGACAGTAGCCACTTCTGCGTAAGTTGCATTTTTGATTTCAGCAATAGGATATTGCCCATTGTAGCCCCATATGAAAGTAGATGGAATGGAGTTCAATTTTTGAATATGTACAACTTTAGCATTCTTAATATTATAATCATATGTAAATTGATTCACAATATTGGCTCCCTTATAATTAGTTTCAGTAAGAGGTAAGATGAATTTAGTATGGAATAGACTATAGTTAAAAGTAGTTTTTGAGATCTCTTTACCCGAATTATAAATTGTCGTTACCAAAGGAGTTTGAATCATATTTTTTTCAATCATCGAATTCACATAGCTCATACCAACAGATTCGGGGTCACCTGGAAAAATATATTTCGTAGTTTGATCATTTCCATTGGAGCCTTTCAACGTATAACTTTCGAGATTATAATTTACTCCCCTATATTTCCATGTTTCTTCCTTTTGAATATTAGATGAAGCAAAGTCGATGCTTGTTTTTTTCAACATGGGATTGGTCATATCATAAACGACATAGGGTTGATAGGTTAGTAAAACCGATTTAATAGATACTGGAATCGGATTACAGGTGTATGTTTCATGGGTATAAGACCGTAATTTCCCACCATCTAAAACTACTTTTGAAAGATTATAACCTTCACTTTCGTAAAAATGGTTGGTTTGGCTCAATCGTGCATTTTGATTGCTAAAAACAGTGGCTGATTTTAACTTCCCATTGATATGATAATAGCTCTTAATTGGATAGTAATTATACCATAACTGAAATGGATCTTGCTCTACATTTGAAAAAGGGTGGTTATAGCTACCAGCAGTATTTTTTTTATATTCATTTTCGATATTAAAAAACACATAATTTGTATATCCATCAGTCAGATTATCTAGCGCAATTATAGTTTCTCTAACATTAGAATAGCCCACAATCGGTTGTTCATTCGGTACATATATAGTAGGGTCAGAACTGAAAACAACATTTTTAATTAATGAACTTACTGGTGTACATACCAACCTATCGCCAATTTCTACTCGCTCTATAATTTCATCCTTATAATTTATGTAAGGATGTGAAAGCTTTCCTGACGATTGATTCTTATCAAAGAACGTATAATCGTATTTTTTTTCTATTTTTTTCGAGGCCTGATCATAATATGCAAGAGATTTAACTCTTAAACCACCAATATCAATATTTAACCAACCATTATTTAAATCCAATTTACTTGTTTCGATAGTTATCTTAGCAGCGAAATAGTATATCTTATTATCATCAGGAGAACCTGGAAATGATATCACATTCCAAGGTTCGTGCAATGATCTAAATCTGATAAAATAATTTCCTTTTGGCAAGGTATTAATGCCGGTCATCTGCGTATCATTATGGATAAAAGACTTGACGACAACTCCCGTAGTAGCGTTGACTACTTCCATAGCAAGTGATTGAAGGTCATTAAAACTGATTTCACATTTGTAGTGAGACGCACCGTTAGGATTATTAAAGTCGCCACCACAGATTCTTTGATATTTGATAATTGGATTCGATGTAGAAGCTGGATCAATATGAAAAACATCAGTCTGCGTTGGAGTAGATTCATATAGAGCGGCAAATTCTTTTACTTCATTGCTATCAAAATCATATCCACTATTGATCGTGTCACTTCTATTATAAAGGATATTATTCAATTCATAATCAAACACCGTCCGCTGGCCTTTATTATTAACAACTTCGACTAATGACCCTATCTTTCCAGCATCTAAAACCGGCTTACGATCACCAAAAATATTATTCGGGCCCGCTATTTCCTTTATAATTTTAATATCTTTATAACAATTATTGCAAAACACATCTTGTCCGCAAAAATAACGAACTAAATTATTTGGAATTCTTCCATAATTTCTTTTTCCATTGTTAAATCCATAATAATCTATCGAATTTGACAGTTTATCTTGCAGCGAATCCGGTTTATAATAATTAAAGGAGAAATTTTCCTCCCCCACAACCAACTTGTCTAATTTTAATCTTAGGAATTGGGATTTAGTGATATCATTTGAGGTATTCAATTTACTTTGATTAAAGTAGCTGTATTGAAGACCTACAGTATGAACTACGGCGCCACTAGCATCTTTAAGAAAGATCTTATCTAGCTTCTGATCATTAAAAGCGGCATTAACTGCACCATAATGATATCGCTGTGAGAAATTGGTTGTGTAAGGATATCCTCCAGCAATTGGTAGGTCTATTCTATCCGAATATTGAAACTGTATAGTTCCCAATGGAAATTCAATTTTGTCTAACTGATGCACCTCCCTTTCTGTGAGAAAGGTGCTAAAACTTTGGGAAGCATTCTGAAAATTTTGATTAGTAGCTCCAATAAAACATGCGTTCCTACTGTAGCTCGAACTTATATAGGGCGTTTCACTTGAATGAGTGAGTTGATAAAAAAATTTTATCTCTTCTTTATTATTTTTTTTTACAACACTTACATGCCAATTTGTTAAAACTGGATTTTCATAATTTGTTCTGATCCAAAAACTATTCCCGTCATATTGAGGGCCATTTTGTGAGCTTGCTGAAGCACTTATTGCGTAATCTTGTACATCAAAAACATATTCATTTCCATTGTCATCGAAGACGTTAAAAGTTTTTTTTGCCCAATCAAACAAAATCTTTACTCTATCTTCCTTATTGATAAGCTTGGCTTCGAAATTGTTTCTACCCCATCTTTGTGGTAAAACAAATTTCACTGCTTTATCGCCCAAGTTTAAAGTAAATATATCTGGTTCGGTATCCCAATTTGAAACACCCAAACTCCTTAAATCAGTAAATAGCTCAAACCGATTATCCCAAAATGCCCGTTGGAGTGAATCTGTGAAGAAGGAACTATATGTGGGCAACGCAACATTGGTATTTGTATAACCATTATAGGTTGATCCAACCAAGGCATCAAGATCACTTAGTCCTTTTATTTCTCTCGAAATAGTTGGATGATTATAAATATTCCATCCTAAACCGACCTTCCCTGATTCCTCCATTACACGGATTCCGCCTCCATTATAGGAGAGTAAAACTTTCAACAGAGGATCATTTCCGAATGAATTTAAAAGATTATAAGATAATTTTAGACGACCAGAATATAAATCTACTCCATCTTGCTGAAGCACCGGAAAATTGGTATACTTCGAATTGACAGTTGTATATTCGTTAATTGTATTAACGGCATACTGGCCTTTTACAGACGAAAGAATTGAAAGAAATATAAAAACGATGGCAAAAATTCTATTCATAAAAACACAAAAAAAATAATTAAAACTAATAATTTACTAAAAAAAATAACATAACAAAACAATATTTAAACAAAGATCAAATATCTTTTTAAAAACCCCATGCACTATCTTTAAAATATCTCATCGTTTAAAACAAAATTTCATGGACCGCGTTACTGAACCGAAGTTATCATTGAATTTATCTGTGCTATAGACACAAAAAAATGGAAAATAGTCTCAGTGAATATTAATGCATAAATCTTACAACGAAAGAATCGCTTATTGTACATCACAAATTTTTGGTCTAGCACCATTTAATGTATTCGAAAACTAGTAAAGGATTAGCATTGCTAACAGCAGTTTTCTTTTCATAATTTTCTATTATCATTACTTGGCAGATTCCAGCTTTTCAAGTCTTTCCATAACTTGATTGATAATCTTATCTTTTTCAATCAAGTGCAAGGTCATCTCTTCTATTTTTTTCAATAAAACTTTATTCATTACTCCTAGTGATACCCCATCTTTTTCAACTTCAGCTGCATTAGGAACATCGGGTAAATGGCCATTTTTCTGAATATACTTTTCGGTTTCCGGCAAGCTCAATAACGAATATCCTGCTTTGAAAACATAATCTGGCCAGTCAGCTGTTGCTACAGTTACTTTAATTTCTTCAGCACGAATTTTTCCTTTAACAGACAATTTATCCTGAGGGGTTGAGGTGCCAATTCCTGTATTGCCATTGTTAGTTACCCAAAATGAATTTCCTATTTTAACACCATTAGTAAAGTCTCCTTCATAATTTATTGTCAATATATTATTTGCATCGTGTACAAATGCGCGCCCACCTTTACCGCGTTCAATGCAAGAAAAAAAAACATCTGCAAAACCATCGTATCGGAATTCGTTTACCTGTCCATAGGCTGGAGCAACTATTAAAGAAGCTGCTAGGAATGTAATTACTTTATTCATATTTTGGAAATTTATACTTCTCTTATCTTCTCCTAACGATTAATGCTTCTAGAAATATTTCCAAGGTTTACACCTAAACCGCGGTAATCGACCGTTCCAAATAGCCCAAAGTGCGATCAGCACAGATCGTTATATACAAGTTAATAGAGTCATTAATGCAAATTATTAGCAGTTAATAATAACACAAATTAATAGTTAGATCGATTAAATTTCTTCGTAAAAAATTTAATTCAATAACCAAATTTACATTTTTTCAAATGAAAAAACTCCAAAACTATTATATTTTTTTCAATAGCGTCCTAAACGTGATTAAGAAAAGGTGGTGGTGAATGATATAGCAGGAAATGCTATATTTAGTTCGCTAAAACGATCACCATCATTGTAAATATAAACGTATTTTCTCAGATCCTCTCGCTTATCGATCGCGATGGTTTCAATTTTTTGGTTCGTAAGCATGATTCAGACAAGCACCACAAAGGTATCAATAGCTGGACTCATTTGGTAAGCATGCTTTTCTGCCATTTATCGTCTGCAGACTCTGTTAGAGACATCAGCAACGGTTTGCGGAGTACGACTGGTGAGCATGGTAACTCAAGCTAATAGGGAGCTTTAATGGGCCTGAAGTCGCTGTAAATATCGGAATAGCTATCTCGGTTATACCCGTGTTTTTATTAACGGGTATATCTGCATATTTACCTAATGACGCTGCCGTCGGAGACACTATCGTCACCTTTCCGATTTCCAATCCCTCCTGGCCGTAGGCAGAAAATGCAATACAACCAGACAAAACCATAAAGAGAATATAATATATCCTGCCTTTCATAACTGATCTGTAGTTTGTAGTTGCTTAATTTTTTATTTCTCCTTTTTTTCCAGCTTGTCAAGCCGATCGGCCATTTTACCGATCAACTTATCTTTTTGGATCATATGCAGAGTCAATTCTTCAATTTTTTTAACAAGGATCTTATTTATTTCACCCAGCGATACGCCGTTTGTTTCAGCATCGATAGCTTTGGGAAGATCGGGAAGATGGCCATTTTTGCGAATAAATTTTTCGGTTTCGGAGAGCGTCAGCAATTGATAATCCTCTTCAAACACATAATCAGGCCAGCCCGCCGTTTCTACCTTGATCTCCTGACTACGGATCTTACCGTTAACAGCGAGATCGTAGGCACCTGGAGTCTCTGTCTTGATGCCGACTTTTCCTGCAAAGTAAAAATCACCAGCTCCGACCGGATTGCCCAGGAGGGAACTTATCGTAGGTTCATTACCATTGACTTCTTCCACTCTTGGCCCATAGAAATATTGGCGGTCACTCGTATTAGAATCATAAAATAAATAAGAACGAAGGCGGGTCGACGTTGCTGTGGATGGGAACTTAAAATCTAATGCAGAAGCAACTTTATTTCCAGTAATTCCATCATAAATCCCTCCCGAACTCGCTTTAGAAGGATCGTTGGAGCCGTGTACATAGCCGACCAAAAGATACCACTTATCCAGTTCTGGGAGATTCCCGTACCAGAAATATGGATTATTGTTTACAACATCGTTCACAGAATTGACATTTGCACCGCAGCCAAAATACGCCGTTCCGGTCTTGGAGTTCGTTCGCTTAAGCCATACGGTAAAACGATATGTCTTCTGATGATTGATAGGGATATTTACTGAATTAAAACCTCCATCTCCCTCTCCGTCTCCGCTTGGAGTCCCTTTCCATAGGATAACTTGTGTACCTAGAGGACCAATACCCCATTCACGTTCGTTTTCACTAACGAGACCATTTGGGGTAAATCCCGCTGTACCCCCACTTCCAATCACCCAATCGCTGAGATTTAATAAATTTTGCGCACTGCTTCCTAAAGCAGACGCGCTGAGGAAACATAGAAGTCCTAATTTTAATTTTTTCATGAAGAGTTAATAATTGGTAAATACTATCTAAAAAAACAGGTTGTGTTAGAACAAATGCAGGTTAATTACTTTTCACTAACATAACACAACTGTGGGCTTAATTTCAAGTAAATATATATTTTTTGTTTTATACTAAAAAAGATATATAGCTAATATTTAAAAAAAAAGCAAGAGCAAGAGAATTACATAACCAAAAAAAACAATAGGTCATTTGAATCCATTAAAACAACGGATAAATGGTAAATTTACATATGGTTTTGACTTCTCCCCGAATTTAGGAACATTTAAAAGTAGAGAATTTGAAGATGAATTACGAATGTTAAAATGAAGAAAATGCGATGAAAAAAATCAAAGTTTGCCGAAGTGAAGACCGATTTTGCAACCAAACAGTCTGAGACGGATAAGCTTGCTGCTACCACAAAAACACTCTATCAATTATTTAGCCTTTTCATTTCTCATGATATGATATGGTCTTATTTGCCCATTTTTTTCTGACTCGCATCGGTTTATTATGTTATATACGTAACACCTTTAAGTATTTTAAAAATTAATCTATTCTAATCTACGGTTAACTTGATCCTGTAGCGATTTAATCTTCTGTTGTTGTTCTATTAAATGAAGAGTCATCTCTTCTATTTTCTTAAGTAACAATAGATTCATTTCTGCTAAATCCAACCCTTCTTTTTGAATTTCTTTCGCTGAAGGAATTTCAGGAAGATGCTTATGCGTTTTGATATAATCGGAAATATAATCCAAGCTATAAAGTTTATAATCCGGTTCAAAAACGTAATCAGGAACAGCGATATTAGTTTTAATTTTTATTTCTGTTGCATAGATATTTCCGTTAACAGATAGTTTTGCCTGTGGGTTATCCGTACCTATTCCAACATTTCCATAGGTGTTTTCAGATAAAACTCTACGCCACCCCGTCCAGCCCGCAGCTAATGTTCCACTTCTATAATACATACCATTTGATGTAGAAAACGCCAACTCATGGCTTGGACCTCCACTATCATCCAGCCAGCCATTTATTCCTAGAATAGTAAAATATGCGTTATTGGTAAAGCCTATTACCGGCCCCCATTTAAAAGAAGGTTTAACGATACGCTTATAATCTGCAGGTGATGAAATTAAATCTCTATTATCTTCCACAGTTAAATAGCTAGATTGCGCGTAGCTCATGTTAAGTCTGACTATTGATAGACATGTAAGTAAGACTAGGATTTTCATTAAAAAATTTAAGTCCATAAGAATGAATAAGTATGTATAAATATAATATTAAATTATAAAATTTAGATAATACTTAAAATATTATCTAAATTTTACTCCTATCATAAAATCACCTCACCTTCAAATTAATAACATTCATCTTGTCGGATTTACGATATTACGATAACATTCCAAATTTTGAATGACGCTACCCAGGATACAAATCGCTGCTTATCTTCGTTGATGCTGTTGATCCCAAACTTCCTCCTGTATTGACGGTGTTTCTAGCGGTATCTAGCCATTTTAAACGACCATAAGGCCCCTGTTGTTGCAATTTGACTCCTTCTAAATTGCAGGATTCAAACATAATATTTGCAAATCCTCCGTCGTTACTTTTGGCACCAAACAAAACTCCACCCTTTATTTTGACTTCCTGCAGGTCCAAATGCTGAATGCCACGAACAGAAATTAAAAACGATGTCTCAGGAACCGTAACATTATCCATAATAAACGATGTATTCACTAGCCTCAAATGCTGTATACCACGAGGAATATTATGCACAGCTAGATCAGCAACTTTTCCCACCCGAAACTCCCCTCCGGTAATTGTCACGTTCTCCACATCAAGCTGTTTGTCAATCGTATTATAACCATCACGAAAGGTTGCCTTGGTATCTCCTGACTGTCCTACTCCAGTTTTATGTATAACATTTTTGCAACCTTGTTTACAGCGTGATAACGCCTCTTGTAAAGTTCGTACAGGTTTTTCAATATGATAGCCCCAATTATCATCGCTTCCCTGAGTATCGACATAGATATCAATAACTCCATTCTTCCCAATATCTTCAAAATAAACAGCACTTTCAAAATCTAAACTATACCCAAGTTTGGTAAACATTCTATACGTGCCAGCGATTCTTAACTGAGATGCATATCTGAAGCCCAAGGATTTAACCAAAAAGGTAGAAGTATTTCCAAAGTCAATTTTAACCTTATTGGCCGTACAGTAAATTAAACTGGCCTCCCCACAATAAACAGTCGAAGGTAGTGTAATATCAAGATCCGCCAACTGTGAACAAAATACATATTTACTGATAGCTTCTGCATAGTTGTTGGACAATTTATGTGAAGATTCTCCCATGACCATGAAACCTATCTCTCCCTTCTCCCAAATATTATTATAATGACTTGCTAATGAACCCCATGAATATACACAGCAAGTAGAACCTTGATTGACATTCCCGTCATAGTTTGGATATTCAAATTCTGCTGTCAGAGGTTTCGGTCCGTCCATAGATATATAGTTGCCCCATTGTTGATCTTCTGTTATCGCACCTCTATTACTTAATCCCACAGCACGGGCTAAAATGAGATTTCTGTTAATGGTGCCCCCCCAACAGACTGAAGACTGTATCCCTATATTCGTACCGCGAATTCTGCAATTTTTGATTTCCGAATTTGTAGCCATAGTTCGATTGATAGCCCCTCTTATATTTCTGTTGGATGCGGCCGAGATCTTGATTCCCGACAATGCCCATCCCACGACAGGGGTAAGTATTGAATTATCATATTCACTAGCGGAGCCGATGTGATTCGTTACACGTTGGCCATCTGTATTAAATGGTGCGGTGTCAAAAATAAACTTCTCCTTTCCATCAAAGTCGCCAATTATTTCAAGTCCACCCTGCGCAGCGAACCATGATCCTTTCGTTTTTCCCTCAATTGTTAAGTATGGATTGATATAAATGGTCCGCGTCACTCTTATCTTTCCTGTACCAACTAAGTAACCTCGTAAAGTTGTATTATTATCTTTCGTAAGTGGCACTGAACCGAGCCAATTAAAGGGAGTTACATAATCTATCGCTCTTTGCAAAAAAACTGAATCATCTTGGACTCCGTTACACTTGCAACCGAAATACCGAATATCTACAGCTCCCAAGAATTGATGAAATAGGGTTAAGCTACTTATAACAATAGTACTGCCACCGTCGTCCATTGCAGGAGTGCTTGAAGTATAATAAATAACTGAAGCAGGAGTATCCCCCTTTTCGTAATAGCCTAACAATTGTACTCCATTGTAGGTTCCGCTCTGTAATGCTGTAATTTCTGATGTCGATAAGCCTCGCATAGCTGACATAGTTTCCTTAACTAAAAATTGATTTGCCATATTTCTTTGATTTAAATGATATAAGCAAAAATATGCCAGCAGCTACGACGATCCGAGAAAAACAATATTTTTATAAGCGGTAAACGTGAGCTACCGAAAAGTATAGTTTAATTTTAATTCTACATTGGCAATACTAAGCTACGCTCCATGGTTTAGACAGAAATTTCTAATTTTTATAAATACATGCTTTGCGAAGTGTTATAGTCTATTCCCTGGTGGAAGCGTTACCGATAGATATGTCGTTATCTAAAGCACTTTCTTATGCAGATCACACGTCTATCGACTATCTTGGTCGGTATTGAATTTCTCCGGTTTACCAAGCATATGCAAGGTCTCTTTACATAGATCTGTAGATTATTCTACACTCAATGTATTACTTATATTCCAATTTAAGACGTATCTCGGCTTCAGGTGAATCTTGGCAAACCACTAGTTATTGGATACTACTTATACGAATTGATTGATTTCGATACTTTCCAGTCATTACCAACACGCTCCAAGGTAACCAAATCCGTTTTGGTAAAGTTTTCAAATTTCAAAGTCACCTTAGCAACCATATAATCTGCTGATTCTTCAAGGATGTCTGTGCTTACTGCACAGTTCAAGTGCTCTCCTTGTTGTTTTTTCAATAGTTTCACTACAGCACTACGGCTATGAGACTGTGCATTCGTTACTTGGATCTTTTGATTGAAATCATCGGCGAACAATTGCTCTACGCCTGCTGATTCGCCCTCCGTGGTAACCGCAACATAGTGCGCTAAAGCAAAGTCTGCTGTTGATAAGTTAACATTTGCTTTTGTTACTTTTGCTCCTGGTCCTTCAGCTGCCATAGCAAATGTTGATACTGCGATTAAAGCTGCTGCTGCGAATGTTTTAACTAGCGTTTTTTATCGAAATTATTTGTTTTTTATTTGAGATAAAGCTATCATGAGTGTCCTTTGAATACACTCATGATGGTTCATAATGTCTTTATTTTATTGTGTTAGTTTTTTTTCTATTCTTATTTGTTGACTCAAAACTACAACACAACACGCCTCTAGCCTATCAGCTTTAGACCAACGATCAGGAAAACCCGGTGAATGGTGGGAATGGGGAGGTGAAATAAAATAAGAGCATTTTTTACACCTAAACAAAAAAAACAGGAGTAATTTTTTGCTATTTTTACACTCGTAACACACACAGAAGTAAAATTTACACTCGAAGAAATGAATAAATTTGACCGAAAATATCCCTATAACGATTTACCATTATTGCCACCAACCAAGGATATCGAAACAAAAAAAATTTTGCGGAAAACTATTTCTGCTGGTCGTGTGCTGGCCCAACTAAATGGTACTTTATTAAATTTACCAAATCCCACGCTATTTCTTGATACAATTTACTTACAAGAAGCAAAAGCAAGTTCGGAAGTTGAAAATATCATTACAACAAATGATGAATTATACAGATCATTTGTTGCTGACAAGAAAATTGAAAATTTATCAACAAAAGAAGTTTTAAGTTATAAAAAAGCGCTATGGCTAGGTCTTGAAGAACTCAAAGCTAAACCTTTTATCACTACAAACCTTTGCATTAAAATAGTTCAATGTATTAAACAAAATAATGCATCCATTCGGGTTACACCAGGAACAACGCTAAGCAACAATCGTGGTGAAATTATCTACACACCGCCAAGTGGAGAAACAATTATTAGAGAGAAACTCGCTAATTTAGAAAAATTCATCAATGAAGAAAGCAACATTGATCCATTGATCAAAATGGCATTATTACATTACCAGTTTGAAGCAATCCACCCTTTTGTAGATGGAAATGGTAGAACTGGAAGAATTCTACTTTTGCTCTACTTAAAACTTTCCGGACTATTAGAAGTTCCAGCAATTTATCTAAGCGAATACATCATTCAGAATAAAAATGATTATTATACCAAACTCAGGGGAGTAACAGAAAATGAAAATTGGGAAGATTACATCTTATATATGTTAGATATGATCGAACAAACAGCATCAAAAGGTCTCAAACGATTATATCTAATCACACAGGCGATAGAGGAAATGAGTACTGACATCAAAACGAAACTTCCTAAAATGTATTCAAAAGATTTAGTTGAGATATTATTTAGATTACCTTATACAAAACGTCAAAATTTGATTGACGACAATTTAGGAAATGCGAAAACTGTTGGAAATTATCTAATCGCGTTGGAGCAGAATGGAATTCTTGAATCCGTAAAAGTCGGAAAGGAAAAACTGTACTTAAATCAAAAACTGTTGAAAATTCTTGAAAATCAGTAAACTGCAAAAGCCACATCTCTCGACGTGGCCTTAATAAACATATGTTTAACTAGTGGTTGTCTTTTATGACTGGCAAACCACCAGTTGTGAAATTCTATTTATACGAATTGATTGATTTGGATACTTTCCAATCATTACCTACACGCTCCAAAGTAACCAGATCAGTTTTGGTGAAGTTTTCAAATTTCAACGTCACTTTAGCCACCATGTAGTCTGCCGATTCCTCGATAATATCTGTGCTTACTGTACAGTTTAGCTTTTCGCCTTTTTGTTTTTTCAAGGATTTAACCACTTCGTTACGGCTGTGTTTTTGGGTGTTGGAGGCTTGGATCTTTTGGCTGAAATCTTCAGCAAATAACTGCTCAACTCCTGCTGATTCGCCCTCGGTGGTTACCGCTACATAGTGTTCCAAAGCGAAGTCTGCTGTGGAAAGGTTAACATTTGTTTTTGTTTCTTTTGCTCCTGGCCCTTCAGCTGCCATAGCGAAAGTAGATACTGCGATTAAGGCTGCTGCTGCAAATGTTTTTACTAGCGTTTTCATAATGTCTTTTTTTATAGTGTTAGTTTTGTTGTTCTTATTTGTTGACTCAAAACTACAACACAATAGGCCCCTATCCCATGGGCTTTAGACTAACGCTCTGGAAAACTCGGTGAATAGCGGAAATGGGGAGGTAAATCTGCTTCGTATCAGATTCGTACCACGTTCGGATCATCAATAGATATTGAACAGACCCCCAACAGACCTTGTCCAGTCTCTGTACAGGGAAAAACTGGTCAGATACTGGTCAACAATCGAACCCCACATGTCCTGTTCCGAAGGCTATACGAAGCAGGTACGAACACAACCCCTATAAAAGTTATTTAAACTCATCCTCGAATAACAGATTTTCATAATTGCTAAAATCAGAATTTTATATTTTACAACATTTACAAACAGAAACTGCTAATCATAATAGCCCAGGCCGAACCATAGTGATCGATTGATGTTGAACGAATGAGCCCAGCATTCTCTTTACAAAATTGCAGGTCTAAATAAAATCACTAATTGTTGGGGAATCAAATTATAAGCTTTAGCCATAGCTGAGTTATAGAAAACTAGCCGTTTTCAATCATCCTGACTTTCAATCAAATCTCTAATGCTATTTGACCGGTCAATTATTTTTAGCCAATTCTCTTTTGCAAATTCCTCTTTCATGGTAAATATCCTGTTATAAAAAAATTCTTTTGCTTGAGAAAATGTCCATCGGACTCCAGCATCTTTGAAGTGAATTTTGTACTTTGACCTTAAGCCAGTTCGAGATAAAAAATCCGTACTTCTAGTTTTATGGGTCGCTATATAAATTGTGCCATCGGAGCTTACGAATCTTTTATTTAGAATGTATTTATCAAAAAAATCATCATCACTTAAATGATAGTAACCATCAAACATCAAAAGCTCCGTGATCAACTCTAAATTCCACTCAATAAGATCTATTTGTATAATAGGAAATTCCATCATTAGCTTCCCTTGTATCTCTATATTCGATTAAAGTTATCGAAAAAATCACTCCAATAAAACTATTTTAAATCGACAGCTGTTCTTACTATATAAAACGGCTACAAGCTACCTTTCGAAGGAAAGGTTCAACATAAAAATTGGCGTCGTACAGTGAAAATCCAATAGTCTTAAAAAACATTGGATGACGAAACAAAAAAGAGGAAACGATAGGAAACATAGAAATTACTGTACAAATAAACGCTAAGAGAAAGGGTCTGATGAGAATCAGGCCCTTTTGACGTAAAAAAGCCAGATTTCAAGATCTGGCTTCTAAACTAAACTTAAACATATGATTCACTAGTGCTCTACCTATAGCTTCGCAGAGCACTAGTTCTTGAGATTTATTTATATGAATTAATTGATTTGGATACTTTCCAGTCATTAGCCACACGCTCCAAGGTAACTAAGTCCGTTTTGGTGAAGTTCTCAAATTTCAACGTTACTTTAGCGACCATATAATCTGCAGATTCTTCTAAAATATCAGTGCTAACTGTGCAGTTCAGCTTCTCTCCTTTTTGCTTTTTCAATAGTTTAACTACGGCACTACGGCTGTTAGACTGTGCATTGGTAGCTTGGATCTTTTGATTAAAATCATCTGCGAATAACTGCTCTATTCCTGCTGATTCTCCTTCAGTCGTTACCGCAACATAGTGCTCTAAAGCGAAATCTGCTGTGGAAAGGTTAACGTTTGTTTTTGTTGCTTTGGCTCCAGGTCCTTCAGCTGCCATAGCGAAAGTTGATACGGCGATTAGGGCTGCTGCTGCGAATGTTTTTACTAGCGTTTTCATAATGTCTTTATTTTATTGTGTTAGTTTTTTATCTGTTCTTATTTGTTGACTCAAAACTACGACACAATAGGCCACTAGCCTATGGACTTTAGACCAACGATTGGGAAAACTCGGTGAATGGCGGGAATAGGAAGGTGAAAGCTAAAGAAAAGCACTTTTTACACCTAAATAAAAAAAACAAGAGTAATTTCCCCCTATTTTTACACTCGTAACACGAACAGAAGTAAAATTTACACTCGAAGAAATGAATAAATTTGACCGAAAATATCCCTATAACGATCTGCCATTAGAGGTTAAATAGTACTGAAGAATATTACACTTTAAAATAGGTCAACTCAATTTATCAAAAATAGTTTACTCCAATAAAACTATTTCGATTTAATAAAAATCCATCCATGAATAAGGAGGAGGATAGGTCAGTTGATATATCATTTGTTCCCTTTCGGACAGATTATCATAATAAGTACCGAATTCGCTCAAATATTTCTCACCCAATCCCATTCTCCAAAACATATCCCTACTATCCTTACCGGAAAACTTCGACCAGGGCGGCTGCATAGCGTTTTGAAGCGATTGAAACTGTCCAAATTGACCTAGAAAATCTCGTACTTCCATCAATGCAAAGCCCAATAAATTTTGACCACGCCAACAATAAATGTTCTCAATATCGACGTCATCTTGTGCAAGTCCAATACCCCATATGGCATCAATGGGGCTTGACTCAACAAGAACTCTATTTTCTGTTTTTAACAGGTATTCTGCCAGTGCCCAATGTTGATTAAACTTATGGATGTTTCCGTTCCTAACGATCTCAAATTTGCGTTCATTCCAAATCCGATCATCATAGCCCACAACTTGCCTTCCCAACTCTTTGGCCTCACCCGGTTTAATACAGTTGATGATTTTCTCAAAATTCTTTCTATCATCAAAAAGTAATGCTTTTTGGGCCATCATCCAATGTTCCGCAGTCCTATAGGTAATATTATCTACTGTAAACGGACTCTCATACCATTGACTGAAAACAAATTTTCCAACTTCCTGATTTTGCTTAGCTGTATGTCCCCAAAAGAAGAGAAATTTGAAGCTATCTCCATTTTCAAATCTATCTTTTAGCCATTTGATATTATATTGTACCATATGCTCAATTCAAAATTGATTACCCATTATCCATTGACATACAATGATACACAAAAAATTGAAGCCACATCTCTCGACGTAGCTTCACAACTTATATATTTGTTAGGGATGGCTCTTATTTATACGAATTGATCGATTTGGATACTTTCCAATCATTCCCCACACGCTCCAAAGTAACTAGATCTGTTTTGGTGAAGTTTTCAAATTTCAAAGTTACTTTAGCCACCATATAGTCTGCCGATTCCTCGATGATGTCTGTGCTTACTGTACAGTTTAGCTTTTCGCCTTTTTGTTTTTTCAATAGTTTGATCACTCCGCTACGGTTGTTAGATTGTACATTGGAAGATTGGATTTTTTGATTAAAATCTTCGGCGAATAACTGCTCTACCCCTGCTGATTCTCCCGCAGTGGTTACCGCTACATAATGATCGAGTGCCAAGTCTGCTGTGGAAAGGTTAACGTTTACTTTTGTTGCTTTTGCTCCAGGTTCTTCAGCTGCCATAGTGAATGTTGATATTGCGATTAAAGCTGCTGCTGCGAATGTTTTTACTAGCGTTTTCATAATGTCTTTATTTATTGTGTTAGTTATTAGTTCTTATTTGTTGACTCAAAACTACGACACAATAGGCCCCTAGCCTATGGGCTTTAGACTAACAGACCAGAAAACTCGGTAAATGGCGGAAATGGGAAGGTGAATTTTATTTTAGCAATTTATAAATAATCAAGTTCCTATTAAAAGAAAAAATAAACGCCAGTTTGCCTTTTCACAGCTTCTTCAAACAGGCAAATAATTTCTTCCATAAGCTCCTGAATACGATCTTCTTTTAACCTTACATTTTTTAAATATTTTAACCCTTTCTCCAACTGTTGCTTATTCGTAATAGCATCGTCTTCAAAATCATCTATTAAACAGCCTAGCATATTATTCAAATCTGAAAATACACCAAAAGCATCTAATTGATAAAATTGCGACTCTGAGAGAACTAACTGGATCAAATGGTGATCTCCAGCTTCATTAAAATCCAATAACTCTTCTGCCCTTTTGTCTTTTGGCGTAACGATATAACGATTTTTCATATAACAGTAATCCTACGGTTGAAATGCTATGTACTTTTAAAATACTTTATTGAGACAGCTGCCGTCATATCAAGTTATCAAAAAAAATTACTCCAATAAAACTATTTCAAATTGACTGTTGTTCTTACAATACAAACCGGCTACAAGCTACCTTTCGAAAGAAAGGTTCAACATAAAAATTGGCGTCGTACAGTGAAAATCCAATAGTCTTTAAAAGCATTGGATGACGAAACAAAAAAGAGGAAACGATAGGAAACATAAAAATTATTGTACAAATAAACGCTAACAGAAAGGGTCTGATGAAAATCAGGCCCTTTTGACGTAAAAAAGCGATATCTCTCCTATTCAGCTTGACTTTAAGGATATAGGACAGCTTCTAGATTTTTGTAAGCGGTCACGTGTTTATTCTCTGACATTTTATTTAAATTGATTAATCTCCATTTCACTGAAGGAAGTTCCGAGACTAAAGCTGCGTCCAATCCTAAGAGTGCCCAATCAGGTGTCTTATTTTTGACAGAGAGTAAAAATTTACGTTCACTATCAGTCATCTCCTTGTTGATATCTGCAATCAGTTTCTCCCGTACAGAAAGTAGCTCCTCTAAAGAAACTTCAATTTCTGCCATTTGCGCAAACTCCATTTCATATATACCTGAGATATCTTTTCGGTTTGGATTAAGCAGTTCTGCCATCGGTCGAAAATGACTTATTAAAAATACAAGAAATGTTTTTCGTAATTCTTCCGTTAATCCTTCATTTTCGTATAACTGTTTTACATCAAACAAATCACGGGGATGTTGACGATCTAGGGCAGCGCAAAGTTTACCAGCATACAGATCTGGGTGTGATGCAACTAGCATTTCAGCATAACCAAATTCTTTTTCAACCTGCGGTCGCACTTCCATTCTGACAGCTGGGAAAAGGCTTCCACGTATAACAGGAGATAGTTCTATTTTAACACGAACATCATTAAGTGAAACTATTATTCGTAAAGAATTATCCTGTTGTAGTGTTGTATTTTGAACTTGGGCACCTGCAATCGATTTCTTTATGGAATCTGTTATTCTCGCTAATGCAGCTCTGATATTTTCAAGAGAGGCGTCGCGATCCTCCATTGGCAGATACAACAAATCGATGTCTACCGAAAGCCTTGGCAAATCTCTATAAAACAAATTAATAGCCGTACCGCCTTTAAGTGCAAAACAGTCTTCTTTATCGATTATAGGTAACAATCGGATCAATAAACGGACCTGCTCGGCATATTCTTCTTTCTTACTCATAAAAATCAGGAACAGTTATTTTATATTTCTTATTTAGTTTCCCACCTGTGACGATCACACGATTACCAGATCCAAAATCTATTTTCTCAGATTGAAGTTTTGTAAACCAGGTATGATTTTGACGCTCGGCAAGGTAAAAGAAAAGCCTGCGAACTTTGATATTTGTGCACAGTTCCAATAATCTTTGGAGTGTCCTAGGAGAAAGCGTATTTAATCCTTGCATTAATTCATCCGCATGTTCAAATGATATATTTTTGGGAACTTGATTCATCACTTCCAAAATAGCTCTTTCAGGAATGGATATACGTAAGCCTTCCTTTGTATTTTTCCAACTGAAAGCTCTAGTAAACTCAAGTAATGCTAGCGGCCTTTCATCTTCAAAACTATTACCAAATAAATAGCCAGAACTATGCTTAAGAAATTTGATCCCTGTTGTAAGGTTATTTATCCATATGGGAAGATTATCCCGGCCATATAAATGAATCAAGCGTTGATTAGACATCGGGAGATAATGGGTCAGTTTCTGAAGTTCTAAAGCCGATAGGCCTCCAATGGTTAGATCTGTATCTAGCTGTTTCTGCAGGAAATAGACAATATCCCCCCATTCCACTTCTGCCCCTTCACGTTTATATACTCCATTTTTCACAGTTTCCAATAGTCGACTCTTCAATAAATTATCGATCGCATGGCCTGTGAGATCATTCTGCTGTAGCCAAGATCTGGTAACCAAAGCTCCCTCCGGCACTAATTTTAACACATCTTTCCTTCTCTGAGAATACATATTCATGTTTAAACTATTTAAATTTATCGGCGAAAAACGCCGATAAATCAAATATACATAAACTTATTTATTTAACAAAACTTATATTATCGGCGTTTTTCGCCGATAATAAAGAAATATATAAACAAGTAAGTCTTTTCGAAAAACAAGCATAATACCGTTATTCCTGATTTTAGAGAAATGGATGTAAAAAACTCATATTGATATCATGTTATCTGAATTGACTCGCCGAGATCCTCCGCTCTACAAAAAATACAGCGATTGTTGCCAGTCACCTAAGACAACCGGAGCATCGCCAATGGCCAAAATCGATCTTTTGATGCCATCGATCTCTTGCTTATCCAATTTGTTTTTCAGCCTTTGCAAGCGGAACTGATTTCGCCCGCTGGGCTTAATCAGCACCAGATCGGACACATCAAACTGCAAAGTGCCTTTAATAGGATCGTAAAACTGCTCATTGGCAAAACTCAGTGTATTAAAAATACTGATCTTGGTTCGTAAAAGCCAGTCTCCAGAGGTCAGATAAAATGCAAAAGCATTCCTCATCTTGACATGTTCTTTAATACAGTAGCTAGCCACCTGGTGCATAGGCATAACTTTTACGGGAAGCCGTAATAATCTGTAATTTTTTATTCTTAAAATTGACAATATTGTAAAATGGATTGCAATAAAACTCAAAAAACATTGATTTTCAATATTTTATTACATAGCTTTAATTAAATCATTAACCCAATCAAATACTGATATTATGGAATACAAAGTAGTACCTTTTGTAGCATCGATAGACCCAAGGACAGGCACATCGGATCAAGTAGCAAACCAATTGGAAACCTTGATTAATCAGGGTGCATCAGGAGGATGGAACTATGTGAGACTAGAAAGCGTGACAACTTATGTACATGCCGAAAATGGTTGCTTTAATAATAAACCTGGATATACGACGGCAAGACAGATGGTGGTATTTTCAAGGCCATGAAGTCTCTCCTATTGACTGCGATCCGGTTGTATTGGTTGATCATCCCACCGGAAAGAAGACGTAAGTGTATATTTAGGCATAGCTGCTCTAAATATGTATTTGACGTAACTAAACATGAAGGCTTTAGGGCAGGTAGGAAAGCATTGCTTTCACGCATGAGAACCTGTAATGGTCACTTTGACATAATCACGGATTATAAAAGTGGTGAGCGGATGTTGTACCTGAAAGGCGGTGTAGTGGTTGGCGAGGCGGAGATCGCGGAGAGGTTGTTGTAAATAGTTTAGGGATGGAACTGGAAATTTTGTCACGGAAGTTACATATAATAGCAAGCCTGGTATTTTCTCTTCGGAACTTAAGTTTCAGATTTTTTAACAAGATTGAAGAAAAACGTGATTGAAGGCTGTCGATGATAGCAGACTGGTAGACGTGCGCGCTATTTTAAGTTCTTCAAGTTGTTTCCAGATCTGTGGAAACAATACCTCATATTCTTTCTTCTGGTGATAGTAGTGCCCGTTATTGCCAAGGTTGATCAGTTTCAGACCTTTTTCTGCTGAGAAAAGATTGATCAGAAATGCTTCTAAATGTAGGGTAACGGATTTGTTGAACAAATGCGAATAGATCGCATGTCGTATTAAAAGGTCTTTCTTGCTGTCGTGTCTATTATGGCTTGAAAAGCGGTTCTTGATATCGATAGATTCACCGATATAGATTGACCTTTTATCGTTGAGCAGATAAACAAGTGCGCTGTTATAAAAATCTAGTTTGCTATCTGTATCCTTAACCTCTCCTGCGCTACCGACGGGAACAATATGAACTTCTTTAATATCCAATTCTGACATGCGTTATTAATTACAGTTCATTATACTTTTTAGCAGTTCCCTTGGCTTATTCTACAGGATATTTTTCATTGTTGAGTTTCATCTTGTCCTCCACGATCTCCTTAACATCAAGGCCGTGCTTATCGGCAAGCAATAGCGCATACATGAGTACATCGGCAAGCTCATTTTTCAACTTGTCAGGATTGGCATCTTCATTTCCTTTCCACAGAAAAAGTTCCAGAAGCTCAGACGCTTCAATGCTCAATGCAACTGCGAGGTCCTTAGAATTGTGAAACTGTTCCCCAATCTCTCGCATCTCTGAATGCTCTGATCTGTGCTATTAACTGCTGAAAATCCGACATGATAAAATCCTTTAACTAAAAACTGGCCTTTGTCCAAATATCCGAAATATTGTTTAGGAATGAAAGGAAAAAGCCATATCTCCCGATATGGCTCTACAACATATATATATTTATTTGAGATGGCTCTTATTTATACGAATTGATTGATTTAGATACTTTCCAGTCATTACCTACACGCTCCAAGGTAACCAGGTCAGTCTTGGTAAAATTTTCAAATTTCAACGTTACTTTAGCTACCATATAGTCTGCAGATTCCTCGATGATATCGGTGCTCACTGTACAGTTTAGCTTCTCGCCTTTTTGTTTTTTCAAGGATTTAATCACTTCACTACGGCTGTTAGACTGTGCATTGGTAGCTTGGATCTTTTGGCTGAAATCTCCGGCGAATAACTGCTCTACTCCTGCTGATTCTCCCTCTGTGGTTACCGCAACGTAGTGCTCTAAAGCGAAATCTGCTGTAGAAAGGTTAATATTAGCTTTTGTTGCTTTTGCTCCAGGTCCTTCAGCTGCCATAGCGAAAGTTGATACTGCGATTAGGGCTGCTGCGGCGAATGTTTTTACTAGCGTTTTCATAATGTCTTTTTTTATAGTGTTAGTTTATCTGTTCTTATTTGTTGACTCAAAACTACGACACAACACGCTCCTAGCCTATCGGCTTTAGACTAACGATCGGGAAAACTCGGTGAATAGCGGGAATGAGGAGGTGAAAGTTCTAATTGCCGTACCGCTATAACCCTATCTCTTCCTTTTAGAACCTATGATAGCGTTTTCGAACGCCACATCAATTTTATGGTTTCCCTTTTTTATTCGCTTTATCGATGAGATATTTTTGAATAAAAAACAGCAATATGATAAAGAGATTTTTTACGATAGCCATTGTACTAACCGCCTACAGCTGCAATGGCATTTCTCAAGATGAATATGAAAAACTCAAATCCGAAAATCAGAGTTTAAAATCAGAATTAAATGAATTTAAATTTGGTTCAGCGAACTTGTTATCCAATGCTAAAAGGATGATTACAGGAAAATCGTTTGAAAATGCAAAATCAGAACTAAATTCTTTATTAGAAAAACACCCCGATTCAAAGGAAGCCATAGAGGCGAAAGAATTATTAAAGGATGTTGAATTTAATATTAATAAAGATAATGAACTTAAGGAAAAAGCAATCGCCCAGGCTGAAAGATCAAAAAATGAAGCAATAAAAAGCCTTAGACAAAAAACAGATGACATAAGAAATATCACCTGGTATTCCGACAAATCAACTCCTCAATACACTAATTCTAATAGCTTTCATTTATATTTTGGAACTAAAAAAGACACTAAACCCTAGTTACAGCTTGCTATCAATTATACTGCAGATGATTGGCTCTTTATTAAAAGATATATTATAAAAACTGATAATGATACTTATACTATTAGCCCTAGCTATAGTGAAATAAATACAGATAATGGCGCTGGCCAAATATGGGAATGGTATGACGTACCGGTAGATCAGGAAAAATATAAAATGATAGAAGATATCATAAAATCTAAGAACGCAAAGATACGTCACGAAGGTAAGCAATACTATAAGGATAGAGCCATAACTCAAAAAGAAAAGCAAGCTCTTCAAAATATCTTAACAGCTTACAAAGCGCTAGGTGGTGAACAACCAAACGGCTAATATTATTGTCCTGCCCCTTAAAAGCATAAAGTAAAGGCTACAAAAGGTAGTGTAAACTGAACTGTGTCACATCACTCCTTTTAGGGTTCGTGCTCAGAGGCTGAAAGCCTCGAGTGCGAACCCTAAAAGGAGTTGCCGAAGGCTTTAATTCTATCCCCAAATTTAATATGTA
>Ga0308172_1000748_pt1 | contig 32203 bp, 25 predicted proteins | sample PhyGR2_FD_202134 | JGI IMG/M metagenome (GOLD analysis project Ga0308172, IMG submission 202134) | Phyllosphere microbial communities from UC Gill Tract Community Farm, Albany, California, United States - DLSLSG.R2 | ecosystem: Host-associated > Plants > Phyllosphere > Unclassified | place: USA... | reverse complement strand
AACGACCTGACCCAGCTGACCCTGGGCCTGGACCGTGATTCCTCGATCGTCGCGCACCTGTTCGACGAGCGGAACCCGGCGGTGAAGAAGCTGCTGTCGATGGCAATCAAGTCGGCACGCGCCAAGGGCAAGTACGTCGGCATCTGCGGGCAGGGCCCGTCCGATCACCCGGACCTGGCCGAATGGCTGATGCAGGAAGGCATCGAGTCGGTATCGCTGAACCCGGACACCGTGGTCGACACCTGGCTGCGCTTGGCCAAGCTGAAAGCCAAGGGCTGATCCAGCAAGACCGGTAGCAAACAGAACCCCGCGCAAGCGGGGTTTTGTTTTGTGGCCTCCGGTAGAGCCGACCGTTGGTCGGCTACCGCGCACGGCGCGGCCGATCCTGCCGAATGGTCACCCCCGGTAGAGCCGACCGTTGGTCGGCTGCCGCGCGCGGCGCGGCCGATCCTGCCGAATGGTCGCCCCCGGTAGAGCCGACCGTTGGTCGGCTGCCGCGCACGGCGCGGCGGATCCTGCCGAATGGTCGCCCCCGGTAGAGCCGACCGTTGGTCGGCTGCCGTGCAGGGCGCGGCGGAGCCTGCCGGCATGCATGGTGTCGGATCGGAGGGCAGCTGACCAACGGTCAGCTCTACCCACCGACGGCCGTGGGCGATTTGTCCATCTGGGCCGTGTCATTGCGAACCCGGCGGCTACGCCCGCCCGGTGGACCGCGGGCGGCGTCCATCCGACCCGCTGACACATCCCGGGTAGAGCCGACCGTTGGTCGGCTGCCCCGGAAGGTCGGCTGCTCCGGTTGGTCCGCTGCTCCGGCTGCATCGCCCCGTCACCCCACATCCAAAAGTGACATCGCCTGATAGCCGCCCATGCACCCAACGGCCACTCTGCAGGCATGCCCAGCCCACGCCTCCACTACGGTCGCCACTCGTGCATCGGCATCGTGTACGCGCTGACGACCATCACCCATGCGCGTATACGCCACTTCCACCAGCCCGACCTGGCCGGGCACGTCATGCAGGTGCTGCACGCCCTGGAGCATGAGCACCGGGTCTGCAACCTCGCGTGGGTGGTCATGCCGGACCACGTGCACTGGCTGATGCAGCTGCGGCAGGGCACCCTGGGTGCCTGCCTGCAGCGTTTCAAATCACGCAGCAGCCTGCGCATCAATCGGCACCTCGGCCGCAGCGGGCCGGTCTGGCAACCCGGCTATTTCGATCACGCCCTACGCAAGGACGACGACCTGCGCCGCCAAGCCACCTACATCCTCGCCAACCCGGTCCGTGCCGGTCTGGCGGAGGCGATTGGTGACTACCCCTACTCGTGGTGCCGCTGGCCCACCGAAGACCTCCCACCCCGGTAGAGCCGACCGTTGGTCGGCTGCGGCGCATCGCGCGGCGGATCCTGCCGATATGCATGGCGTCGGACCGGAGAGCAGCTGACCAACGGTCAGCTCTACCCCCATGGACCGCGGGTGATTCGTCCATCCGAATGGATCGTGGGCGGCGTCCATTCGCGCCGCATGGACCCACCCCGGTAGAGCCGACCGTTGGTCGGCTGCCGTGAATCCGGCCGAGCCCCGTGGTCTCGCCCCAGGTAGAGCCGACCGTTGGTCGGCTGCCGTGCATCGCGCGGCCGTTCCTGCCGATTTGCATGGCGCCGGATCGGAAGGCAGCTGACCAACGGTCAGCTCTACCCCCATGGACCGCGGGTGATTCGTCCATCCGAGTGGATCGTGGGCCGTGTCCATCCACGCCTCATGGATACATCCCGGGTAGAGCCGACCGTTGGTCGGCTGCCGTGCACGGCGCGGCGGATCCTGCCGGTATGCATGCGTCGGATTGGAGAGCAGCTGACCAACGGTCAGCTCTACGCGACGAGCAGCTGACCAACGGTCAGCTCTACCCCCCCGCTGGGTGCGCGCCTTCAGGCCTCGGCGGTTTCTGCCACCGGGTAATCGGTGAACCCTTCCGCGCCGCCGCCGAAGAACGTGGCCTTGTCCGGGGCGTTCAATGGCAGGCCCTGGCGCAGGCGCTCGGGCAGGTCGGGGTTGGCGATGAACGGTCGGCCGAAGGCGATCAGGTCGGCCCAGCCCTTGGTCAGCGCCTCTTCGGCGCGTTCAACGGTGTACTTGCCGGCATAGATCAAGGTGCCACGGTAGAGCATGCGCAGGGCTTCCTTGAAGGCCACCGGCATCACCGGTGCATCGTCCCAGTCGGCCTCGGCAATGTGCAGGTAACCCACGCCGATACTGTCCAACAGGTGCGCGGCCGCCAGGTAGGTCGCCTGCGGGGTGTCGTCCACCGCGCCCTGCAGCGTGGTCAGCGGGGCCAGGCGCACGCCGACGCGCTCGGCGCCGATCGCCTCGGCCACCGCCTCGACCACCTCGCGCAGGAAGCGCAGCCGATTCTGCAGCGCGCCACCGTAGGCGTCGGCGCGCTGGTTGGCCTGCGAGTCGATGAACTGGTTGATCAGGTAGCCGTTGGCGCCATGCAGTTCGATGCCGTCGAACCCGGCGGCGATCGCGTTCCGTGCCGCCTGCGCGTAGTCGCGCACGATGCCGGGGATTTCCTCGATCGTCAGCGCGCGCGGCATCGAGTGCTGCACCATCTCGCCCACGCCGCCCTGCGGGCCCCTGCCCTGCGGATCGACGAACACCTTGACGCCCTCGGCCTGCAACGCCGAGGAGGACACCGGCGCGCCGCCGTCGGGCTGCAGCGCGGTATGCGACACGCGGCCGACGTGCCAGAGCTGGGCCACGATGCGGCCGCCGGCGGCGTGCACCGCGTCGGTCACGCCGCGCCAGCCGGCGATCTGCGCGTCATCGTGGATGCCTGGGGTCCAGGCGTAGCCCTGGCCCTGCTGGCTGATCTGGGTACCTTCGCTGACGATCAGGCCGGCCGAGGCGCGCTGCGCGTAATAGGCGGCCATCAACGGGGTGGCGACATTGCCATCGGCCGCGCGCGAGCGGGTCATCGGCGGCATCACGATACGGTTGGGCAGCGTCAGCGCGCCCAGGCGGTAGGGGGTGAACAACATGGAACAGCATCCTTCGAAACAGGTCTGCCCGAAGGATGGGGGCTGGCAGGCAGCTGCAACAGCGCGACCACGGCAAAACAGTTGTGACCCCAGCGCAACGATCCTGCCGTCGCCCGGCGCAGCGGGCTCAGCCGCGCTGGCCGGCCAGCATCGAATAGGCCGCACGCACCGTTTCATAGCCGTAGGTGCGCTCCAGCCGGCGCACGATGAAGTGGCCGCGCGCCATGTCCTGGTAGTAGTCGGTGAACATGGTGTTGAGCGTGGCGCCGGTGACCGCGCCGATGATCGGCACCGCCTGCGCGGCGAACTTCTCGGTGACCACCACGCCAAAGCGTGCAGCCACCTTCTCCACGATCTTGGCCAACCACTTCCCGGCCTCTTTCGGGGTCAGGCCGATCATCACCCCGCCCCCGCTGGCGGCGCGCCCGGCCAGTTCGGCCGACAGGTGCCGCATCACTTCGGCGGTGAAGCCGCGGGTGATGTAATAGCCGGTCTCGCTGGCATCGTCGCCGGTGGCATTGCCGCCCAGCGCGAACACCTCCAGGCAGGCGTGCCGGGTGCTGAGGTCGCGCAGGTCGAAGCCTTCGCTGCGTGCCACGTCGGCCACCGACCGCATCATGATGGTGGTGGAGACCGGCAGTTCGATGAACAACGAGGTGAAGCCGAACGCCCCGCCCACCGCGCCGCTGGTGGCGGCCGCGAGCTTGTGCCAGCGCGTGGACGCCGCCTTGCCGGGGGTGTTGTCCATGCTCCACAACGCTGCCTGGGCGGATTTGAACAGGGCGGCCTCGACCGCCCCGTGGATCCGCTTGGACACCACGTTCGGCAGCTTCTTCACCGCGAACTCCAGCGGCGAGCCGATCAGGTTGGCCATCTTGGCGGTAATCGTCGGCGACTCCAGCAGCGTGACGGCACGCTGCAGGTCGGCCCAGTCCTGCGAGGTGGGCAGGATCTGCGTATCCAGCGGGGGTGGCATGCGGGAGATGGCGTTCATGGCCCGGATCATAGCGCCGGGCGGTTGAACGGAATGTGCGTCCCGCGTCAGGCCGTTGCGATCAGCCCGGCAGGCCCGACAGCGCGCCCATGAACTGGCGGTAATGGCGAAGTTCGGCGATCGAGTCGTGCACGTCGCTCAGTGCGGTATGGCTGGCGGTCTTGGTCAGCCCGGCTGCCACGCTCGGCGCCCAGCGCTTGGCCAGTTCCTTCACCGTGGACACGTCCAGGTTGCGGTAATGGAAGTACTTCTCCAGCCGCGGCATCTCGCGGTGGAGGAAGCGGCGGTCCTGGCAGATCGAGTTGCCGCACATCGGCGAGGCACCGGCCTTGATCCACTGCGCCAGGAAATTCACCGTCTGCGCTTCGGCATGGCCAAGGGTGACCTGGCTGTCGACCACGCGCTGCCACAGGCCGGAACGGCGGTGCTGGGTGCGGTTCCATTCGTCCATCGCTTCCAGGCGCTCGACCGGATGGTGGATGGCGAACTCGGGGCCTTCGGCAAGGACGTTCAACTGCGCATCGGTGACCACGGTGGCGATCTCGATGATCGCGTCGTTGTCGGTGTCCAGACCGGTCATTTCCAGGTCGATCCAGATCAATCGTTCGCCTTCTGCGCCGTTGTCAGCCATGTCTACGCCTTGTGCAGGGGCCGGCGCCGCAGCGCCGGCCGGGATGAGAATGCCCGATATGATACCGCCCCGGCGTCATCACCCCGTCGTGGGCAGCGCCGGTTATTCCAGCAGCAGCGGCGGCTTGCCGCGTTTGGCGCGGAAGTAGTTGGTCAACCGGGTGCTGGCGTCCTTGGCCAGCACGCCGCCATGGATCTCGACGCGGTGGTTGTGGCGCGCATCGCCCAGCAGGTCGAACACGCTACCGCAGGCGCCGGTCTTGGGATCGCTGGCGGCATACACCACGCGTGCCACGCGCGCATGCACGATCGCCATCGCGCACATCGCGCACGGCTCCAAGGTCACATACAGCGTGCTGCCCACCAGCCGGTGGTTGCTGATCGCCCTGCCCGCCTTGCGCATTGCCACGATTTCGGCATGCGCGCTGGGATCGTGGTCGGCGATGTTGAGGTTCCAGCCTTCGCCCAGCAGCTGGCCGTCGGCGCCGACCAGCAGCGCGCCCACAGGAATCTCGTTGAACTCGCGTTCGGCACGCTCTGCCAGGGCCAGTGCGTGGCGCATCCAGTGCTCGTCCTGGTCGTGCACCGGCACGCCCAGCGGCGGCGGCGCGGGCAGGTACTCAACCATGGCCGTTGGCCTTGCGCACGAACGCCTCGAACGCGGCCAGGGTCGCTTCGCTCACATGATGCTCGATGCCTTCGGCGTCACGTCGCGCGGAATCGGCGTCCACGCCCAGTGCCAGCAGAAACTTCTCCACGGTCTGGTGGCGCGCGCGCATCTCCACCGCCAGCGCCTCGCCGGCCGGGGTCAAGAACACGCCCCGATACGGCCGCTGCACCGCCCAGCCTTCCTTGACCAGTCGCTTCAGCGCCTTGGCCACGGTCGGCTGCGCCACGCCCAGGCGGGTGGCGATATCCACCTGGCGGGCCTCGCGGCCGTCGGCGATCAGGTCGGCGATGAGCTCCACGTAATCTTCCACCAGCTCCGAGCGGCGCGCTTCGCGCACCTGCACGAAGCCCTCCGCATGCGCTTCGGCGGCAAGCAACGGGGATTTCCTGGACAGGGAGGCTGGCGGCATGGGCGCGCGGATCCAAGGCGGCCGACAACGGCAATGGGGCCTATTCTACGCACTGGGCCGTCATCGGGCAGCCGCGCCGGGCGGGCGGCGCGACACCGCGACCGAACCTGCACGGTGCGATACTTCGCGGCCATCGGTTGACCTGCCCACGCCACCATGTCCGATCTTGCGCCCCTCCCCAGCCTGCCCCTTGGCCACTATCGCCATTTCAAGGGCGGCAACTACGACGTGCTGGGCGTGGTGCGCCACAGCGAAACGCTGGAGCCGCTGGTGCTGTACCGCCCGCGCGATGCGGACGTGGGCCTGTGGGTACGCCCGTTCGCGATGTTCTGCGCGGAAGTGGAGGTGGACGGCGTGCGTCGCCCGCGCTTTGCCCGGGTCGACGCTGAGAGCTGAGCCCGCGTGGCCTCAGCGCTCGACCTGACTCAAGGCTTCGATGCGCTTGGCGGTGTCGTGCAGCGCCGAGGTTGGCGCCGCGCTGGCAGCAATCCGTGCCGCCTGTTCGGCGACCGCCGCCAACGCGGCACGTACCGTCTGTGGCGCCTGGCCGTCGATATTGCCCTGCGTATCCTCCAGCTCCAGCTGCGCGCCGATCCATGCGGCCAGTACTTCGAAGCACCGCACGCTTACCGCATCCAGCTGCGAGGGGTTGGGGTCCAGCGCACACAGCGTGCCGAACAGGCTGCCGTCGCGCCGGAACATCGGCACCGACAGATAGCTTTCGAAGCCGTACATCGCCGGCGTGGGATGGGTGGAGAACACCGGGTCGGCACTGGCGTGGTCGAACTGCACCGTGTGGTGGTGCTGGCGGATCTCGTCGCAGATGGTGGTTTCCAGCACCAGGTCCTGACCCGGTTGCAGCCCGAAGCCCAAGAGATCGTGCACGGCGCACGCCGTCCAGCGCTCGGCGGTGACCCGCGCGACCGCGACAAAGCGCATGCCGGTCAGGCGACTGGCCAGTTCCAGCAGGGCCGGCAGCGCCGGTAGTTCCAACAACGCGGCGACATCGTCCAGGCGCGGATCATGCGAGACCAGCATCGGCGCCAACGGCGGGGCCGTCAGTGCGAGGTCGTCCACCGGATTTTCGAGCGCGGCCATGCGCGCGGAGAGCACTTTGGCCGTGACCAGGTCGAACAGTTCGCGCACGGCGGCCGACAACCCGCGTCCATCCCGGATATCCCCCACGAAGTGGATGCCCTGCCCCACCAGCCGCAGCTGTTCAACGCCGTGGTCCAGCCGCAACGCCGGCCAGGCCAGGCGATCCAGGACCCGCATCCAGTCATCGCCGGGCGTGGTGTCGAGCAACGCACTGACGATCACCCGCGACGGCCCCGGCCCGTCCTGCAGGCCAGGCAGGTCGAAGCCGACCACACTGGGGAAGCCGGAGCCTGTATGCATTGCGTTCCTCGATGGGGCGGCGTGGGCCCCGTGCAGGCGTACCCGCCACATCGGGGGTACAGGGAATGAATTGTCGCACGATCCCGCGAGACAGCCCGCGCGGCGCTTCACATTTGTGCTTCGAGCGCCTGTTTTGCCCGGCGGCGCATCACAGCATCCTACCCGGCAGCACGACAGAACCGGGGAATTGCTGCGCCGCAGCAGTACAATGCCCCGCTCCCCGTTGCAACGCTTCCGCCAACGCACCCGCATGAGCCTTTCGATTGCCCCTCTGGCCGCGCGCCTGTCCCCGCGCGAGCGCACCTTCATCCTGCTGGCCCTGTCGCTGGGTGGCTTCGCCATTGGCACCAGTGAGTTCGCCAGCATGGGCCTGATGCTGGAGATCAGCCGTGGCCTGTCGATCAGCGAAACCCAGGTGGGCCACCTGATCAGCGCCTACGCCATCGGCGTGGTGGTGGGTGCACCGGTCCTGGCCTTCGCCGGCGCCGGCTATGCCCGACGCACGCTGCTGCTGGGGCTGATGGGTTTCTACGCGGTAGGCAACCTGGCCAGCGCGCTGGCCCCCAACTACAGCACCATGCTGGTGGCCCGGTTCGTGGCCGGCTTGCCGCACGGCGCCTACTTCGGCGTGGCGATGCTGGTGGCGGCGGCCATCAGCCCACCGGTGCAGCGCGGCGCGGCCATGTCCAAGGTGCTGCTAGGCCTGTCGGTGGCGATCCTGGTGGGCAACCCGCTCACCACCTGGCTGGGCCAGCAGTTCAGCTGGCGCACCGCCTTCGCGCTGGTCAGCGTGCTGGCCATCGCCACCGTGGTCATGATTGCGCGCTACCTGCTGCCCGACCCCGATGAAGTGCGCACCTCGCCGATGCGCGAACTGCGCGCGTTCAACCGCACCCAGGTGTGGCTGGCGCTGGCGATCGGGTCGGTGGGGTTTGCCGGCATGTTCTGCGTGTTCACCTACCTGGCACCCACGCTGGTCCAGGTAACCGGCCTGGCCGAATCGTGGATGCCGCTGGCAGTGGGCATCTTCGGCATCGGCGCGATCATCGGCAACGTGGCCGGTGGCTGGCTGGTGGACCGCTTCCACTTCCGTGCCGCCGCACTGGTGCTGGTGTGGTCGATCGTGGTGCTGCTGGCGTACCCGTTGGCGGCGCAGTCGGTGTGGAGCATTTTCCCGATGATCATCGCCGTGGGCACCATGGGCGCGCTGGCCGCGGTGCTGCAGACCCGCCTGATGGACGTGGCCGGCGAAGCACAGACGCTGGCCGCCGCATCCAACCATGCCGCGTTCAACACCGCCAATGCATTGGGTCCGTGGTTCGGTGGCATGGCCATCGGCGCCGGGTTCAGCCCGGCCACCACCGGCTACGTCGGTGCGGCAACGGCGCTGGGCGGCCTGCTGTTGTGGGGCGTTGCGGTGCTGGTGGACCGGCGTTCGCGCAGCGCGGTGGCCTGCGAGGGGTGAGCGCCGGGCTGCGCAACCGCAAGGCGCCCGGGTAAACTCCCGGGCCCTTCGAACATGGATGGTGCAATGAACACGGCTACGCCACCGGCCACCGCGCCCAAGGACCACATGGCGCTCGCGGTGATCAGCATCATCTGCGGGTTTCCGCCGTTCGGCATCGTCGCCACGATCCACGCCAACCGCGTGGCCTCGCATCGCTTGGCCGGCAACATGGCCTTGGCCACCACCGCCTCGCGCAAGGCACTGCGCTGGTCGATTGCCTCGCTGGTCGCCATTCCCCTGCTGGGCGTGGTGCTGATCGGGTATGGTCTGCTGCTTCGCGTAGTGGGTTGAGGCGTTGGCGGCATGACGCAGTACTGGGGTCCCTCGGCGCAGGGCCAACGCATCACACAGTCGCCCGCGTGGCGACTGCAACTGGGCGCATCACAGATCACGCTGGACGTTGACGGGCACCTGCACCGGGCGCCGCTGCGTGCCACGTCGATAACGTTCAAGCGCGGCCTGTTCTGGACCAGACTGACCCTGTTTGCCGACGATGCAACGGTGCACGTGGACGGGCTGCCCAATGCGCAGCTGGGCCCGCTGCAGGCCGCGTTGGCGCAGCGCCTGGCCCCCGATGCTGACGACCACCCGGTGCAGGCCATGCGCGAGGCGCTGGTGGTGATTGGCGAGTGGCTCGACGAGGCCGACGCCGCGTTGGCGCAGGCCGACCGCCAGCAGCGCTGGTTCACCACCGAACACCAATACGCGCTGCTGCAGCGACGCCCGGCGCTGGCGCTGGATGACGAGGGGCTGTGGGCGGTGTTCGATGATCCGGACCTGCGCAGCCAGTTGCCTGGCGATGCATCGCAGATCGAAGACGACCTCAACCGCTGGTGCAGCGACTGGCCGGCCGTGTGGGACGCCCGCAACGCAACGCACATGCAACGCGAGCGCGCGGTGGCGGCATCCCTGCTGGACCGGGTGGAACAGCGCCCACTGACCGACGAGCAGCTGCAGGCGGTGCTGTGCTTCGACAGCCGCGTGCTGGTGGTGGCCGCCGCAGGCTCGGGCAAGACCGCCACGATGGTGGCCAAGGCCGCCTATGCGGTGGACCGTGGGCTGGTGGCCGCCGAGCAGATCGTGATGCTGGCCTTCAACAAGGATGCCGCCAGCGAGCTGCAGCAGCGCGCCGACCAGGCCTTCCAGCGGTTGGGGCTGGACGCCGAGGGCGTGCAGGCGCGCACGTTCCACGCGCTGGGCCGGCAGATCATCGGCCAGGCCACCGGGCGTTTCCCGACCGTGCCGGACTGGGCGGTGGACGCCGGCCAGGGGTTGGAGCGGCTGGCCGACCTGGTGGACCAGCTCAAAGACCGCTCGCATGCGTTCCGGACCCAGTGGGACCTGTTCCGGCTGGTGTTCGGGCGCGACCTGGTCACGCAGGGCAGCGCGCCCATCGCCGATGGCTGGGAGGCCGACGGACGCGGCTACGTGCACACCCTCAACGGCGAGCGGGTGCAGGACATCGAGGCCTGCCTGATTGCCGACTGGCTGTTCTACAACGGGGTGGGCTACCGCTACGAACGCGGCGACCACTTCGACCCCGGCACCGATCGCCACGTGGCCGGTGCGGCGAGCTTCCACTACACCGGCACCCCGCTGCGGCACGAACACCGCAGTGGCGCGCCTGAGGCAACCGCACGCGACCGCGCCGACACGCTGCATACCGATTCGGCCGCCTTGCGCAGCGGCGCGCTGTTCGAGCTGCTCGGCCAGGCGCTGGCGAGGCACGGGGTACTGCTTGACCCCAACCCCGACCGCGCACTGCCCGAGAGTGGCGCGCGGCCCATGCCCGACGCCGAACTGATCGCGCTGGTACGCACCTTCATCAGCCACGCCAAGAGCAACGGGCTGACGGTGGAGGATATGGCGCAGCGCCTGCGTGCCCTGCCCGAGGACCAGTTCAAGCACCGCCATCGCCTGTTCCTGGCGCTGGCCGCGCCGATCCTGCAGGGCTGGGACGACGCGCTGGCCGCCGAGCACGCGATCGACTTCGAGGACATGCTCAACCAGGCCGCCGAGCTGCTCGAACAGGGCCGCTATGCCTCGCCCTACCAGCTGGTGATGGCCGATGAATTCCAGGACGCCTCGCGCGCCCGTGCGCGCCTGTGCCGCGCACTGGTGCAGGCGCCGGGCCGGCACCTGTTCGCGGTGGGCGACGACTGGCAGTCGATCAACCGCTTCGCCGGCGCGGATGTGTCGGTGATGACCGGTTTCGTCGACTGGTTCGGGCACGGCCAGGTGCTGAAGCTGGAGCAGACCTTCCGCTGCCCGCAGGCGCTGTGCGATGTGTCCAGCCGCTTCATCAGCCGGAACCCGGCGCAGATCAGCAAGCAGGTGCGGTCGCAGACCGCCGCGCAGGGGCCGGCGCTGCTGGCCTTCCAGGTGGCCAGCCGCGACCAGCTGCGCGATGCCGTGGGCCAGTACCTGCAGCAGCTGCAGCGCCAGCTGCTCAGTGGCGAGCGCGCGCCGGGCCGCAGCGGCAAGTTGTCGGTGTTCGTGCTGGGCCGGTACAACGCCGACCGCGCGTTCGTGCCGCCCGATTGGCAGGCACGGTTCGGCCCGCAGCTGGAGGTGCGCTTCCTGACCGCGCACCGTGCCAAGGGCGCCGAGGCGGACGTGGTGATCCTGCCGGCCATGCTGGAGCGCAGCTTCCCAAACACCCGCGCCGACGACCCGGTGCTGGCGCTGGCCATGCCCCACGCCGACACTTGGCCGCTGGGCGAAGAGCGCCGCCTGTTCTACGTGGCGCTGACCCGCGCGCGGCGCACGGTGGCGATGTTCAGCGTGCGTGGCAGGCGCTCGGCGTTCCTCACCGAACTGGTGCAGTACGGCGCCGTGCAGGTCACATCGCTCGATGGCAGGAGCATCCAGGAACAGCCCTGCCCGGCCTGCGATGGCGGGGTGATCGTGCAGCGCAGTGGTGCCTACGGCAGCTTCCAGTCGTGCTCGGGCTACCCGCGTTGCCAGTACAAGCCGCGCCAGCCGGCCGTGCACGCCACGCATTGATGGGCCTCCGGCCGGATGCGGCGCCGCGACACCGCGCGGCCGGCTCGCTGAACTAGCGCAGGCCGTCGGTTGCGGTGTCGGAGGGCGCGCGCGCCGGGGCGTACGTGCGCTCGATGCTGGCTTCACGATCCCGGCGCTGCTCGGCACAGCGCTGCTGCGCCGAGGTGAGTGTGCTGTCCGCGCTGCGGCGCTCGGCGCTGATCGACTGCTCCAGGCTGGCGATCTGCGCACGCACGCCCGCGTCGCGCGTGGCGGCGGCCAGCGCGTCTTCATCGGTGCGGCCCAGTTGCTGGTTCAGTGCGGCCACCTGGCGCTGATAGGTCTCGATGCGTCGGTCAATCGGCCCCTGGATGTTCGACCGCGCCGCGTTCATGCAGTTGCGCTCGGCGATGGAGGCATCGGACAGATCGGTGGAGCGGAACACCGCCGACTGCGTGGCGGCCTCGCCCGGGGTCCGGGTTGCCGCCCGGCTCGCGCGGACGGTGACCTCTTTGGCGCCCGCGCCACACGGCTGCTGCGCGTACACGGTTTCACCCTTGGCGCCGGTGCATTTATAGACCTGCGCTTGGGCCGAGGGCGCTGCGGCCAGCGCCTCTGCCGCGCACACCAGCGCCATGCCCCACCATTGCCTTCCATCCATGAATGCACTCCGCCGTGTTCGTTGTAGGGCCATTCTTGACCGCTGGCATGTGAGCGCACCAGTACCGTCGTCCCGATTCCTGCCATGCGGTTATGCGCCAGCCAGACAGCCCTGCGAGGTGGTGCCGGCCGCTGGCGGGCTCCACGGACCTGCCGGGTAGTGCCGGCCGCTGGCCGGCTCCACGGGTTATCGGGAGCCGGCCAGCGGCCGGCACTACCGGATGATCGGGATCGGGCCGGCGACCGGCGTTTCCGGTGTGCCGCCACCGGTCGCCGGTCTGGCGCCACATGGGCTGCCCCACCAATACCGCTACCATGTAGGCCCCCGGTCGGTGCAGTTGGTTCCAGATGAGTCGCGCAATTACGATGTACACCGCCGTCGGGTCACATGGCACCGCGCATGGCATCGCCGGTCTTCAGCAGCGCGTGAACGCAGCGCAGACGCTGCCGGCGCTGTTCTGCGACGGCGAAGGCTGCACCGCGCAGGTCCGCTTCGTGCCCGAGCACACCCGCACCGGTGCCGATCGCGTGTCCGTCACGATTCCCGCCGGGATCCAGCTGGAAAAGGACGCCGAGCATGCGCCCACCTGCCGTTACAACGTGCCCGGCCGCCTGGACGCGCTGCTGGCCAGCACCCTCGATCTGGCGCTGGTGCATCGGCTGGAGGACGGCCGCCACGAGTTGCGCCTGCTGCCCCTGCACCAGGACCTGAAGCGTGGCGGCGGGCCGGCGCTGGATGCCCACCTGCGCACCATGAACGCGCTGCTGGTGCTGCGCGCGATGTGCGACGACGACGCGCTGCTGGACGCCCGGGTGGTGCTGCGGCTGGGCAAGAAGCGGGTGGCCTGGGACGCGTTCTTCTACGCACTGGACCGCTACGATGCGGCATGGGAGCGCGTGGATGCGGCCAGCAATGAGATTCCCCTGGCCCTGTCAGGCACCGTGCGTTCGCACCGGGCCGCGCAACCCGGCGCGGATTTCAGCACCACGTTCCTGAACTGCGCACCGAAGTACCAGCACACCGGCATCGTGGACGAGCGCGTGTTCGTCGAGGTCAGCGTGGGCCATGACGATGCAGCGTGGCTGCAGTCGTTCCCGGTGGGCGCGCAGGTGGTCATGCTGGGGCTGTGGCGGCTGGGCAGGACCAGCACCGCGACCCGCCCACACCCCACCGATCCGCGCCGCACCATCACCAATGTCACCTACAAACTCGCGCTGCGCCCGGTATCGAAGCAGCAACTGGTGGCGGTCAGCTAGACCGCGTCTGGATCACCCTTCCCAGTCCAGGCCACGGGGCGCACCGCGGAATCCGGCGGCACGCAGCGCGTCGGTCAGTGCATCGCGACCGACCGGTGCATCGTTGACCAGTTCCAGGGTAAAGCGCCCCCGTCGGCCACGCCCCAACGCCACCGCCAATGCCTGGCACGCGGCCCGGGTGAGATCCGCGCTTGCCTGCGTCGCATCGAACCACGTGAGCAACTGGCGCCCGCCTTGTGCCAGGTACATCAGCGGGCGACCGGCGCCGATCACCACCAGCGCGCCGGCGCGTCGCACCGGGCGCAGCGTGGCGGCATGCGCTGGCCACGGCAGCACGCTGCCAAACGGGTTGGCGGGATCCAGCGCGGACAGCCCCACCACCACCGGCGACGGTGCTGCCTGCAGGGTGTCGGCGATGGCACGCAGCCGGTCCACCGTGGCGCGCTCGGCGAACTGCGCCCCGCCCAGGCCCGTCACGAAGCGGCCGCGCAGTACGCGGCCGGCATCTTCCATGCCGCGATACACCTGCTGCAACGCCGGGAATCCCCCTGCGATGCCCTCGGCCACCGCCGCGCCACGGGTGACGATGGCATGCCGGTCGAGCAGGCCGTCGGCGAGCGCCACCGCACGCACCGTGTCGCTGGTGGTCTCGCGCGGCAGCAATGACCAGCGCCCCGCCAGGCTGGGTGCGGCGAAGCTCGCGGCCGCGGTCGGCGACGTGTCGGTGTGTTCGCGTGGCCCGGCCATGTCGATCCAGCGCGGATCGCGCTGCCGCCGGGTTGGCCGCACCACCCGCGGGCGCGGCGGGCGCGTGCCGGCCAGCCCGCGCAGCGGCGACCAGATGTCGGTGGTGACATGACCGGCCCAGACCAGGTCCCACAAGGCCACATGCAGTGTGTCCGGAGTGATCGCCGGCACCGTGTCCGGATCCGTCGCCGTGTTGGCCATCCGCCCCTGCACGGCCATCGCCAAGGCGCGCGCAAAATAGGCACCGCCCTCGCCCAGCACCGCCACGATGGCCTGCTGCAACGGCGAAAGGCCGGTCACGGTGGGTACCGGCAGGGTCTCGAACGCGACCTCCTGCAGGTGCAGTGAGACCAGCCCATCATCGTCGCCAATGCGCGCATGACCGGCCCACAGCACGCTGCCGGTGGCGAGCAGTTCGTCCAGCATGCCCGGTGCGTAGTCGCCCACCCGTGCGGGCAGAATCTGGCTCTCCCACACCGACGCGGGCGCGCTCACGCCGGCCAGCAGTTCCACCACCCTCGCCACGCCATCGATGCCGTGCAACGCGGCGGTCGACGCGTGGGCCACGCGCACCGCCGGCGCCGCGTCGGGCACCAGGCCCTGCCGCTCCAGCAGCAGCAGCGCGTAGGCATCCTGCGCGACAGGCCGGGTGGCCGCGCGCGCCGCCTGCAGCGAGCGCGTGCGCAGCCGACGCAGTACGTCGTCGGCCACCCATTCGTGATGGGCCAGCGCCAGCGGTGCGGGCACGCCATCCGCCGCCTCCTGCCCCTGGCGGACTACCCCGAAGCTGCCGCGCAGCACCTTGCCCTGCGCCTGCAGCTGTTCCAGCGCTGCGTCGGCCGCCACCACGCCCACGCCGAATGCCGTTGCCACCTGCGCGGTGGTAAAGGGCGCGTGGGTACGCGCGTACCGGGCCAGCAGTTCCCCAAGCGGATCGGTGGATGGCGGCAATACGGCATGCGGTGGCAACGCTGGCAACGCGATGCCCAGCGCATCGCGCAGCCGTGTAGCATCTTCCACCGCCGCCCAGTGTTCGCTGCCAGCCAAGCGGATGCGCAGGGCGCGGTGGTCGCGTTCGAGGGCGTGCAGGTGCTCGATGGCCGCCTCGTCCACCAGCCGCCGCGCCACCTCCGGCAGCGACATCGGGCCCAGCTCGCGCAGCAGGTCAGCCACGCCTTCCCTGCCCTTCGCGCGCCGCGCCGGCGCAAGACGCTGCAGCTCCGCACCGACCTGGTCGACCACGGCCGCATCCAGCAGCTCGCCCATGTCCACCTGCCCGAGCAGATCGGCCAGCAGGCCGTCATCCAGCGACAGGACCGACGCGCGTCGCTCGGCCAGCGGCACGTCGGTGCCATACATGAACTCGGCCACGTAGCCGAACAACAGGTTCGCCGCGAATGGCGATGGCACCTCGGTGGTGACCTCGGCAATGGCCACGCTGCCATCGGCCAGGCGCTGCATCAGCGCGCCCAGCGCCTGCATGTCGTATACGTCCTGCAGGCACTCGCGCGCGGCCTCGATCAGGATCGGGAAGTCGGGGTAGCGCTGTGCGATGGCCAGCAGTTCGGCCGCCCGCAGGCGTTGCTGCCACAGCGGCGAGCGCCGCCCCGGGCTGCGTCGCGGCAGCAACAACGCACGCGCCGCACATTCGCGGAAACGCGCGGCGAACAGCGCTGATGTTCCCACCGCACGGGCCACCTCGCGCCGCACCTGCTCCGAGTCGAACAGGAACAGGTCTGCGCCGGGCAGGCGGCCAGCCGTATCGGGAATCCGCGCGATGATGCCGTCGTCGCTGGCGACCACCGCCGGGTCCACGCCCCAGCGTTCGCGGATGCGCGCGGCCATCGCCAGGGCCCACGGGTCGTGCACGCGCCGCCCGTAAGGCGAATGCAGCATCAGCCGCCAATCGCCGTTCTCGTCGCGGCAACGCTCTACCGCCAGCCTGCGGTCGGTGGGCAGCACGCCGGTGGCCTGGCGCTGTTCGTCCAGCAGCCCGTAAATATTGTCGATGGCATTGCTGGCCAGCCCGCAGGCCTGCAGGCGTTCGGTCATCGCGGCGGGCCGCTCGCCTTCATCGGCAGCGCGTTCCAGCGCCGCTATGAAGGCCCCGACCGCCTCGCCCAGTTCCGCCGGCCGTCCCACGCCTTCGCCGCGCCAGAACGGCAACCGCGCCGAGCGCCCGGGCGCCGGCGTCACCACCACCTGGTCGTGGGTGATCTGTTCGATGCGCCACGACGTGGCGCCCAGCGTGATCACATCGTTGACCCGCGACTCGTGCACCATTTCTTCGTCCAGCTCGCCCACGCGCCGTGACCCGGCACGCTCCTCGCCTTCGGGCAGCACCACGCCGAACATGCCGCGGTCGGGGATGGTGCCGCCGCTGGTCACGGCCAGCTGCTTCGCGCCCGGCCGCGCCTCCAGCGTGCCGGTCTGCCGGTTCCAGACCAGGCGCGGGCGGAAGCCGGCGAAGTCGTCGGACGGATAGCGCCCCGTAAGCATGTCCAGGGTTGCATCGAACGCACTGCGTGGCAGCGTGCGATACGGCGCGGCGCGGCGCACGCGGGCATACCACGCATCCACATCGAGGGTAGCCATGGCGGCGGCCGCCACCGTCTGCTGGGCGAGGACGTCCAACGGGTTCTGCGGCGGATCCACCGCTTCGATGCGTCCGGCCAGCATGCGCTCGATGGCCACGGAGGCATCGATGAGGTCGCGCCGCGTGCGCGGGTACACCAGCCCCGTGGACGTGCCGCCGACCTGGTGGCTGGCCCGCCCCACCCGTTGCAGCGCGCTGGCCACCGACGGCGGCGCCGCGACCTGGATCACCAGATCGACGCGCCCCATGTCGATGCCCAGCTCCAGGCTGGAGGTAGCCACCACGCAGCGCAGTTCGCCGGATTTCAACGCCTGTTCGATCTCGCGACGCTGCTCCTTGGACACCGACCCATGGTGCGAACGCGCAATCAGCGTCGCCGCGCCGCTCACCCGCCCGCTGGTGCCGCCGTTGAAGGAGGCGTAATGGCCCTCTGCAGGCACGGCATCCTGCACGGCGGCTGGCGGTGCGTGCAGACCGGGATCGCGCGCCAGGCGGTCGGCATACAGCTCGTTGAGCCGCGCGGTGAGTTTTTCGGCCACGCCGCGTGAGTTGGCAAAGACGATGGTGGCGCGTCGCGACAGCACCTGGTCCAGGATGCTGGCTTCCACGTGCGGCCAGATCGAACCGACCCGGCCCGCCAGCGCGGTGCCGCCCTCGCCCAACGGCGAGGGAATATCGGCCATGTCTTCCACCGGCACCACGATGCGCACGTCCAGCTCCCGGTCCGACGGCGGGTTGACCACGGTGACGGGGCGGTCGCCGCCCAGGAAGCCGGCCACCTGCTCCACCGGGCGCACCGTGGCCGACAGGCCAATCCGCTGCACCGGTTGCTGCGCCACCGCGTCCAGGCGCTCCAGGCTCAGCGCGAGGTGGGTGCCGCGTTTGCTGCCGGCCACCGCGTGGATCTCGTCGATGATCACCGTATGCACGTCGCGCAGGCTGTCGCGCGCCTTGGAGGTGAGCATCAGGAACAGCGATTCGGGCGTGGTGATCAGGATGTCCGGCGGCCGCCGCAGCAGCCGCGCGCGTTCGGCGCTGGTGGTGTCGCCGCTGCGGATCGCCACCGACAACGCAAGCGCCGGGTCGCCGCGCAGTGCGCGCTGCGCGTTCACGCCCTCCAACGGCACCTGCAGGTTGCGGTGCACGTCCGCGCCCAGCGCCTTGATCGGCGAGATGTACAGCACGCCGGTGCCGTCGCCGGGCACGCGCGGCTGCTGCGCACGCGCCCGGAACAGGCGGTCGATGGCATGCAGGAACGCGGCCAGGGTCTTGCCCGATCCGGTCGGCGCGATCACCAGCGTATGGTCACCGGCACCAATGGCCGCCCACGCGGCGACCTGCACCGGCGTGGCAGCGTCGAACGCGGACGTGAACCAGGCTCGGGTGGCCGGTTCGAAGGCGGCCAGTGATGGCGTGGTCTGGGGCGTGGAAGTGGACATGGGCGGAACAGATGATCGCCTCAAGGCGCGTTCACCACCACCCACGTGGGCGCATGGTCGCTGGCCTTGTCCTGCAGGCGCACCCAGCGGTCCACGCCGGCGTCCTTGAGACGGTCGGCCAGCGCGGGATTGAGCAGCAGGTGGTCGATGCGCAGGCCACGGTCGCGCTCGGCATGCTGGCGGAAATAGTCCCAGAACGTGTAGATCAGCTCGTCGGGGTGGCGAGCACGCAGCGCATCGGTCCAGCCCTGCGCCAACAAGCGCCCGTAGGCATCGCGCACTTCCGGCTGCAACAGGGCATCTTTGCGCCAGGCCTTGGGGTCGTACACGTCCGCGTCGGTGGGAATGACGTTGAAGTCGCCCATGATCACCACCGGGTGCGGCAGCGCCACCAGGCTGCGGGCGTGTTTGATCAGGCGCTCCATCCAGCGCAGCTTGTAGTCGAACTTCGGGCCCGGTTGCGGGTTGCCGTTGGGCAGGTAGATGCCCGCCACCACGATGCCGTGGATGGCCGCTTCCAGGTAGCGGCTCTGGGTGTCGGCCGGTTCACCCGGCAAGCGCCGGCGGCTTTCAACCGGCGTCACCCCGCGCCCCAGCAAGGCCACGCCGTTCCAGCGCGCTTCACCCAGCCATAGCGCGCCATAGCCGGCCTGTTCCAGCTCGGCGGCCGGAAACGCCGCGTCGGTTGCCTTCAGCTCCTGCAGCGCCACCACGTCGGGCTTCTCGGCCGCCAGCCACGCCAGCAGGTGCGGCAACCGCGTGCCGATGCCGTTGACGTTGTAGGTAGCCAGCGTAAGGGTCTTGCGTCGCGTCATCGGCCTGGCCCCGACAGCACAGGGAAGGTGCAGCGGCACCGCGTGGGTGCGCGTGCGCGTGCGTGGCGTGACGGCGGCAAGGAAACATTGACCATGCGCCGATTAGACGCCGGTGCATGTCATCGGCGCGTCACCCTGACCGGCGGCTCACAACCGCCCCCGTACCCTGCGGGCATGCGCCGCTTCGCCCAAGCCATCGCCGACCCTGCCTCACTGCCCGTTGGACTGCCGGCCTCGCTGGCCGACGCACTTGCCACCGCCCCGGACCGCTACAACATCGGCAAGAACAGCAGCGCAACCGTGCTCGCCCGCGACGGCGATGGCAGCCTGGTGGCAGCGGACATGCGCTGGGGGCTGATTCCGCGCTGGTCCAAACAACCGTCCACGCCCTACACCACCGTGACCGCGCGGCTGGAGCGCGCCGCCAAAAGCCGCATCTTCGCCCAGGCCTGGCAGCAGCGACCCTGCGTGGTTGCCCTGACCGGCTATTACAAATGGGATCGGCAGCGTCGCCCGCCGTGGCCGTTGTTCGTGCAACGCACCGACGGCCTGGCGCTGCTGGCGGCCGGCCTGTGGGAACACTGGGCCGGTGAGGACGGCGAGGAGATCGACAGCTTCACCGTGCTGACCGCGCCGAACCCCGGCATCCCTGCTCCGCTCACGCCCGATGGACCGGTGTTCATCGATGCACCGGTGGCCATGGCGTGGTTGTCCGGTGCCCTGCATACGCCCGCCGCACTGCAGGCGCAGGCCTATACGCCACCGCTGGAGGCCTATCCGGTGAGCCGCGCCTTCCGTGATCCCGCACGCGACGACTACACCCTGCTGGAACCGGTGGACCCGACGGTGGAAGTCCCCGACAGCAGCCCCGCGGCGTGGGATGGCGATGATCTGGACGATGAAGACGGCGCGGACTAGCGCACGCGTTGGCCGCATGCCTCTGTCAACGGCGACGTAACACAACTTGGCGCTGCGTTGACATCGGCAGGCACAGGATCAACTACCCCCTCAGTAAAAACCCCATGAACGGTAGTGTGCGCATTCCCCCCTCGCGTGGCGTAGTTCTGGTCGTGGAAGACGAGATCGACGTGTCCCGGTTGTTCGTCGAAGTGCTCAGCCAGGCCGGTTATGACGTGGTACCGGCCTATTCGGTCACCGACGCGCTCGGCACCCTGGTTTACCAGCGCTTTGACGCCGCCGTGCTGGACATCGAGCTGGGTGACGGGCCGGTGTTTCCGGTAGCCGATCGCCTCGCCCGCACCGGCACGCCTTTCCTGTTCGCCTCGGCGGTCTACATCCAGATGGTCCCGAAGCAGCATCAGGGCGTTCCCTTCATCGGCAAGCCCTTCAACATCAACGAACTGGTGGCACGCGTCGAGGACGCCGTCGAACGCGGCCGCAACGGCCCACCGTCCAACCGCGCCGCAGACTGAGTTTCCCCGCCATGGCCGCGCCGTCCGGTTCCCGTCTGGTCATCTACGCCGCACTGGTCGGCAATCTGTGCATCGCCGTCGCCAAGTTCGTGGCCGCCGGCCTCTCGGGCAGTTCGGCGATGCTCAGCGAAGGCGTGCATTCGCTGGTGGATACCATCAACGAGGTGCTGTTGCTGTACGGCCTGCGCCGCTCGGAGAAGAAGCCCGACACCGTGCACCCGTTCGGCTATGGGCGAGAGCTGTACTTCTGGAGCTTCATCGTGGCACTGCTGGTGTTCGCCGCCGGTGCGGGCGTATCGGCGTACGAAGGCATCCAGCACATCCGCCACCCCGAGCCGGCCACCAACCACCTGATCAGCTATTCGGTGCTGGGCATCTCCATCGCGTTTGAAGGCGCGTCGTGGTGGATCGCGCTGCGCGAGTTCCGTGCCACCAAGGGCACGATGGGCTACTTCGAGGCCTTCCGCCGCAGCAAGGACCCCACCACCTTCACCGTGTTGCTGGAAGACAGTGCGGCGCTGCTGGGTCTTGGATTCGCGCTGGTGGGCCTGTTGGCTGCACAACTGCTGGACATGCCGGTGCTCGATGGCGTCGCCTCGCTGTGCATTGCCGCGGTGCTGGCGGTCACTGCCTTCCTGCTCGCCCGCGAAACCAAGGGGCTGCTGGTGGGCGAGCCAGCCCACCCCAGCGTGGCCAACCGGATCCTGGCGGTGGCCAACACCGACCCGGACCTGCGCAATGCCAACGGCGTCACCACCATGCAGATGGGGCCGGACCAGGTGGTGGCAATGCTGAGCGCCGAATTCGAGGACGACCGCACCACCCCGCAGATCGAGGCGTGCATCACCCGCATCGAGAAGGCGGTGAAAGCCGAGTACCCCGAGCTGGTGGCGCTGTTCGTGAAGCCGCAGACGCCGGAGGTGTTCCGCGCGCGACGGGCGGCGCTCGGCGAGCACCGCCCGTCACCGTAAGCACCGGACCGCTCAGGCCAGCGGAAGCATCTGGCGCACGCTGCGCAGCAGTTCGTTGACACTGAACGGCTTGGGCAACAAGGCCATCCCGGTTCCCAGAAAGTCGTTACGCACCACCGCGCTTTCGGTATAGCCGGTGATGAACAGGACCGGCAACTGCGGGCGCAATGCGCGGGCAGCGTCGCCCAGCTCACGGCCGTTCATACCGGGCAGGCCCACGTCGGACAGCAGCAGGTCGATGCCGCGCTCGGAATGCAGCTCCAGCAGCGCCTGTTGCGCGTTGATCGCCTCGACGACCTGGTAGCCCGACTCCATCAGCATCTCGCGCACCATCATGCGCACCGAGTCGGTGTCGTCCACCAGCAGGATCCGCTCGGACCGTCCACGCGGTACCTGGGTGGGCTGCGGCGCCTGCTCGGGGCTGAGCAGCTGGCCTTCGGGCAGCAGAAGTTCGATCTCGGTCCCTTCCCCGCGCTCGCTGGCGATGCGCGCACTGCCGCCGGACTGCCGGGCAAACCCGTAGGTCATCGACAAGCCCAGGCCGGTGCCCTCGCCCTGCGGCTTGGTGGTGAAGAACGGCTCGAAGACCTTGGTCAGCAGCTCAAGCGGAATGCCGCTGCCGTTGTCGAGCACCTTCACGCTGATGTAGTGCCCCGGCGCCAGCTCATGGTCGCGCTCCACATGGGTGCGGCCTGCCCGGATCCGGATCAGCCCCTGGCCGGCCAGCGCGTCGCGCGCGTTGATCACCAGATTGAGGATCACGTTCTCGAACTGGTTCGGATCGGCCACGGCCACCATGGGCTGCGCGCCCAGCTCCAGTTCCAGCTCGATGTTCTCGCCAATGGACCGGCGCAGCATGTCTTCCAGCGAGCGGATCCGCGCCACCACGTCGAAGGTCTGCGGATCGAGCGGCTGCTTGCGTGCGAAGGCCAGCATGCGCTGGGTCAGCGCGGCGGCGCGGTGGGCCGAGGCGGTGGCGATGTCGACATAGCGCGAGGCCTTGTCCCATGCGCCTCGGGCCACGGCGATCTCGATCATGTCCAGGCCGGAGATGATCGTGGTCAGCAGGTTGTTGAAGTCGTGCGCGATGCCGCCGGTAAGCTGGCCCAGCGAGTCCATCTTCTGCGCCTGCAGCAGCTCGACCTCGGTGCGCTGGCGCTCTGCGATCTGGAAGGCCAGTTCCGAGGTCGCGCTTTCCAGTTCCTGGCGCTGCTCGGTCTCGCGCGCGTGGCGTTCGGTGGTGTCCTGGACCAGCACCAGGCCCTGGCCGGGCGCACGGTACGGCGTGACGCGCCATTCGGTGATGCGCGTTGCCGCGCCCGCGCGCAGGGTAAACGTGCCCTGCCAGCGCTCGCCCTCGGCCAGCGCAACCTTCAGCGCACTCAGCGGGACCACCTGGTCAGCCAGCAGCGTCTCCAGCCGGCCCGGCGCGCCGTCTTCACCGAGCAACCGCACGAAGGCGTCGTTGGCATCGTGGTAGCGCAGATCGGCATCCAGTACCGCGATCGGCGCGTTGATCTGGCGGAAGATCTCGCCAAAGCGTGCTTCGGCTTCACGCAGGGCTTCTTCCGAACGCCGCGCGCGCAACAGCGTGCGCAACGTGGCCAGCAGGACGTCCGGATCGACCGGGTGGATCAGGTAGGCATCCGCACCGGCGTTCAAGCCAGTGATGAGGTCGCCGGTGGCAATCGAGGCCGCCGACACGTGCACCACCGGCAACAGCCGCATGCGCGGGTCGTCGCGCAACTGCCGCACCACGTCGAACCCGCTCATGTCCGGCAGGTTGACGTCCAGCACCAGCGCACCGAAATCCTGCCGGGCCAGCTGTGCCAGGCCTTCCCCACCGGTACCGGCCTCTTCGACCTTGTAGCCGTGATGCTCGAGCACGCGCCGCACCGCATAGCGGGTTGCGGCGTTGTCATCCACCACCAGAATGCGATCAGAGTTCGGCACGGGGGGTCTCCTCGGCGAGCTTGTAGGGCAGCACCACGTAAAAGTCCGAGCCTTCGCCGACCACGCTGTCCACGCCCACATGGCCACCCAGCAGTTCGGCGAAGCGCTTGCACAGCGACAGCCCCAGACCGGTACCGCGCAGGCGCTTCTGCAGCGGCGTGTCGACCTGGACGAAATCCTCGAACAGGGTGGACTGCAGGTCGGCCGGGATGCCGATGCCGGTGTCGCGCACGCTGAAGCGTACCGAATCCTCCCCTTGCATGCGGGCCGAGACGACCACCTGCCCGTTGGGGGTGAACTTCAGTGCGTTGGAAATGAAATTGCGCAGGATCTGCGCCAGCTTCTTGTCATCGGTGTACAGCATGGGCAACGCCGGCGGGTCCTCGAACAGGAGGTCCAGCTGGTCACCTTCGACCAGCGGGCGGAACATGCCGCGCAGCGCCGAAAACAGATCCATCAGGTCGAACCAGGCCGGCGAGATGGTGATGCGGCCGGCCTCGATCTTGGCCAGGTCCAGCAGGTCGTCCACCATCTCGCGCAGCTCGCTGGTGGAGGCGCTGATGAAGCGTACCTGGCGGCGCTGTTCGTCGGTGAGTGGGCCGTCCATGCCGTCTTCCAGCAGGCGCGTCATGCTCAGGATCGAGCCCAGCGGCGTGCGGAATTCGTGGCTCATGTAGGACAGGAACCGGCTTTTCAGCTCGGAGACCTCGCGCAGCTGCTCGGCCTGCTGGTCCAGCTCGGCATACAGCGCCAGCACGCCCTGGTTGGTTTCATCCAGTTCGGCGCGCAGCGCGTCGGCTTCCATGCGCAGCTGCTGCACCTGCTGATCGTTGGCAGTGGACATCAATGTAACTCTCCAAGTCGCAGGGCAACGATGCCGACATCGTCCCGACCGCGGTCGAAATCACGCTGCAGCACCGCCACGATCAATGCCGGGTGGCGGTGGACCAGGCCGGGGTAGTCGCGCAGGCTCCAGCGCGCCTGCAGTCCGTCACTGTGCATGACCAGCAGCGTGCCTGCGTGAGTGTGAAAGTGAAAGGGTTGCGCCTTGCGGAACTGCACCCCGACGATGCCCGGGTGCGAGGCCATCCCGCGCGAGCCGGTGGGCTCGCACAGCGAGGCGGAAATGTTGCCGATGCCGGCGAACTGCACGGTCTGGCCGTCCTGCCCGACACAGGCCACGGCGGCGGCGCCCCCGCGGCTGCCGGACATGCCCGCATGCATCGTGCCGATCAGCGTGGCCGCATCGAAGGCCGAGGCGGTGGCCATGGCCGCCGTGCCGGCCTGGGCGGCATCGGCCGCCGGCAGACCATGGCCCAGTCCATCGATCAGGGTCAGTGCGGTGGTGTGCCCGTCGGCGCGCAGGTGCCAGCCATCGCCACAGGCCACTTCATGGCGCATGGGAATGCGCAACGCGCCGTAGGGAAGATCGATATCCGGCGCGCATCGGCTTGGGTAGATGCGCGCCACGATCACCGCGCCGCGTGCATCGGACCAGGCATCCAGCACCATGGCCTGGCGCCGGATGGCACCCAGCCCCAGCCCCTGTGTTCCCCCGGTGGAGACGCCATCGGGAAGGCACTCGGACAGCGAGAAACCGGGTCCGGCATCCAGCGTGCACAGTTCCACGCCACGACCACTGCGCCCGCAGACCAGCGACAGGTACATGCGCCCGCCGCGACCGTGCTTGATCACGTTGGTGGCCAGTTCGGTGGCGGCCAGGGCCACGCGCCCGGCGTCCATCTCGTCAAAGCCGGCATGGTCGGCCAAGGCCAGCGCTTCGCGCCGTGCCTGCCCGACCTGCGAGACTTCTTCGACCACCACTACCCGGGTCACCTGGCCGGTGAAGTTCAGGTCCATTTGGTGATGGCAATGCGCGTGCCCTCGCCGGGTGCGCTGTCCAGCTCGAAGTCGTCCACCAGCCGGCGCGACCCGGACAGGCCCAGGCCCATGCCCGAGCCGGACGACCAGCCATCGGTGAGTGCCTGGGCCAGATCGGGAATGCCGGGGCCCTGGTCGGTGAACACCAGGCGCACGCCCTTGCGCAGGCCGCTTTCCAGTATTTCCCACGCCATGGTGCCGCCGCCGCCGTAGATCACCGCGTTGCGGGCCAGCTCGCTGGCAGCGGTCACCAGTTTGGTCTGGTCGATCAGCCGCAGCTTGCACGCCACCGCCGCCTGGCGCGCGGCCTGGCGTGCCAGCACCACATCCTGTTCGACGCGGATCGGCAACACCCCGGTCGGCGCGGTCATGGCAGTTCTTCGTCGGTGCGCTGCAGCAGCTTCATGCCACGCTCGACGTTGAGCGCGGTACGCACGCCGCTGAGGGTGAGCCCCAGCTCCACCAGCGTGATCGCCACTGCCGGCTGCATGCCCACCACGACGGTGGTGGCATCCATGATCCGGGCAATGGAGGAGATGGTGGAAATCATGCGTCCGATGAAGGAATCGACGATGTCCAGGGCCGAGATGTCGATCAGCACGCCGCGCGCGGAGGTGCGGCGGATCTTCTCGCTCAGGTCGTCCTGCAGGGTCAGCGCCAGCTGGTCATGCATGTCCACCTGGATGGTCACCAGCAGCAGATCGCCCATTTGGAGGATCGGAATGCGTTCCATGTCAGCGCTCTGCCCGAACCACCGTCTGCCCGGTGCGCTTGAGCGCCAACGCCAGCGCGTCGGCCAGGTTGGCCTTGGTCACGATGCCCTGCAGGTCCAGCCCGAGGTGCACGATGGTCTGGGCGATCTGCGGCCGCACGCCACTGATGATGGCGTCGGCGCCCATCAGGCGGATGGCGGTGACCGTCTTGAGCAGATGCTGGGCCACCAGGGTGTCCACGGTGGGCACGCCGGTGATGTCGATGATGGCTATTTCCGAGCCGGTATCGACGATCCGCTGCAGCAGCGACTCCATCACCACCTGGGTGCGCTGCGAATCCAGCGTGCCGATCATCGGCAGCGCCAGCACGCCTTCCCACAGCTTCACCACCGGGGTGGACAGCTCCAGCATTTCTTCCTGCTGGCGCTGGATCACGTCTTCGCGGGTCTTCTGGAACGCCTTGACGCTGTGCAGGCCGAGCAGGTCCAGCAGTTCGGAGATCGCCCACAACTGGTCACCCAGCAGCGCCGGGTCATCGGCATAGCCCTGCTGGATCAGGTCGAACAGCGGACGCTTGAGCGAGAACAGGAAGCGCGCGGTTTCGGCCGAGTCGAAGCCCTTGAGCACGCGGTCGCGCGACAGGTCTTCCAGGAACCGGCGGGTTTCCTGCCAGTCGGCGCCGGACAGGCTGCCTACGTTGGCCACCGACAGCGCCTGCAGGAACAGGCGCCAGAACTCGCGCACCTGGGCGTCCAGTTCGCGGGGTGACAAGCGCGCATCCTGGGTCTGGTTGCCGGAGGTCAGGCTGTCCGTCCACTGGGCCAGCAAAGGCTCCTGATGGCTGCGGATGAGATCGATCGTGCGCTGCTGCAAAGCCGCCATGCGGAATTCCTGCAAAGAAAGGTTGAGAACCAGACCGGCGCACCTGAATGGGCGCCGGGACGGGAGCTTAAATCAATTCAGGTAGCTGAGGAGCGTACGGTGAAGCGTCTGATGTGAAGGAATCGAGCACATAGCTGACTCGTTCATGTAACGCCTGTTCAAGCTGCCCGGATCCGCCCTGGCCACCTGCGTCAGCCCCCATCGGAGGGTTTGACCTGCCCCTTCCATCACCCTCTAGAATGCGCCGGCGGCGAGAGGAGTACAGCCGCATGCACCCGCGCGGGCACGGCCACGCGCGGCCGCCCTGCCAACACGGACGTACGATGGATTTCAACGCCTCACTGTCGCGCTTCTACGCGCTGCCTGTCACCGCCGCCATTGCTGCAGCAGTCGATACGGATTTCGCCGATACCCAGACCAGCGACCTGGTCCACGCGCACCTGTCACGCAACCCGCTGTATTTCGGCGGTATCGACAAGACGCTGTCCGGCTTCGTGGTGCTCGATGACGCCGGCGACAACTACACCCTGCTCGATGTGCGCGGTGCCGGCCAGGTGTGGTGGCAGGACCATGAGACCCGTCAGGTGGAGCCGCGCTTCGCCAGCCTGGACGAGTACGTGGCGTTTCGCGCCCGGCTCTCCCAGGAGCCGGATGGCGAAGCGTCGCTGCTGCAGGAGTATGCCTTCACCCCGAACGACCGCGATACCGGCACCGCCGCGCTGCTGGACCGCTACCAGTGGGTGATGCATGCGCTGGCGCTGTCAGCGCGCCGTGATGACCAGGTGCTGCTGAGTGCGGACACCCTGGTGGCGGATGCCTACCAGCGTTACATCGGCACGTTCCCGGAAGATGGCAGTGAGCAGCGTTGCTTCGACAGCGAACTGCCGCGCCTGGGCCAGGACACCCACGTGGCCCTGTACTGGCTGTTGCACGCCAGCCTGCTGGGTCAGGACGACCGCCTGGCCCAGGTGCTGGCCGCCGTCGGCCGTACCGGAATTCCGCTGCTGCAGGCATTCGTGGCCACGTTCGGTGATCTGCACAACGACGCCGCCCTCACCGTTGTGGACGACTTCGCCCACCGCCGCGCCAGACTGCTGATCATGGCCCAGGCTGACACCGGCGGCCCGGTGCAGCTGCTGATGCGTGCGCTCGCGGTGTCCCCGCGCACGGTCGGCCTGGACATGGTGGACAAGATAACCCTCGCGCTCGAGCACGATCCTGCGGCCATCGATGCGGCGGTGGCCTTGCAACTGCTGGACCGTATCCCGGACCGCGACGCGCCCGCCGTGTGGGCACTGCGCGCCTTCCTGCAGGCACAGCAGGGGCTGCCGGCCCAGGCGGCCGCCGACCAGGCCACCCGCCTGCTCGCTGCCAGCCCGCATGCGCCGCTGGAGACCGTGCTGGCCCTGCACCCCATCCGCCAGTGCATCGGCGATGGCCGCGCCTTGTTGGACGTGGTCACCCCGCTGCTGGCCTGGGACGACCTGATGACCCGCGTGCTGGACCTGCTCGAGCACGCGCAGCACTTGTGTGGCGAACAGGTCATGCCAGCCGATGCACTGGCCCGGCAACGTGGCCTGGCCGAGGACGTGCTGGCCATCTGGGACGCGCCCAGCTTTGCCGAAGGCGTGGCCGCCGCCACGCCTGCCACGCGCGAGGCCATGGCCATCCGTCTGGCCCGCACTCCACGCCTGGCTGACACCGACGCCGACCGCGCCTGGGCACTGCATTACCTGCTCGACAGCGCCCTGCCCGGGCGCTGCGCTCTGTTGCAACGCGCCCTGCCGCAATTGAGCCCACCGCTGCAGCGGCAGGCAGTGCCCGCCATCTGCAAGACCGTCACCGACGCCGGTGACCCGCTGGTGCCAATGCTGGTGACGCTGGCCGGCCAACAGCCGTTGCCCGGTGACATCGCCGCCGAGCTGGATGCTGACGCCCGCGCCGACGCCATCATCGCTGGCCTGCAGCCGTTCTGGGGCGACCCCCGCCTGTTCGACCCGCTGATGGCCATGCTCGAGCGGGCGCCGCTGAAGAGCGTGCTGGTGGACCGGCTGGGCAACGCCATCGGCGTGGTGCTGCCCGTGCTCGACACCGACCAGCGACAGCGCCTGCTGCACTGGGCGGTGCTGCGGGTGCAGGCGCACGAGGACGACCACTGGACGCCACGCATCCTGTCCCGGCTGGAATCGCCCGACCTCGCCCCGGCCCTGTGTGCGGTGCTGGAATCCGAATCCAACGCACTGACCGCCGGTCAGCCCGCCAGCGAAACCGTGCTCAAGGCGATGTACGACAACCTGGGCGAGATCGCCAAGCACCGGCCCGACGTTGCCAGCTACCTGGTTCAGCGGCTGTGGCAGGAACACGCCTACCCGCGCGGCCTGTACTGGGCGCTGTACATCTGCCGCTCGCCCGCCGTGCATGCGCAGGTCATGCAGGCGCTGCGGGCGCGGCCGTCGGTGACCGCCGCCGCCACCTACTGCGCCAGCATCCACAGCTGGGACAGATACCCCGAACAGGTATTGGAGGTGGCCGAGCATGCGCTCGCATGGCCGTTGCCGGACAACGGCGACGAACGTGGCTATCTCAACTACATCCTGCTGCTGGGCAGCACCGCTGCCCTGACCTGCCAGCAACCGGCCCTGGCCCGCGCGTTGCACCAGCGCGCCGCCGATATCGACGTGCCCGCGCGTGAAATCGGCAGCAGCACCGCCGTGTTTGACCCCTACCGCGATGGAGCGCTTCGCGCGCAGCTGCAGGATGCGCTGGATGGCAAGGCAGAGAAGCAACGGGCGGCGCTGCACGCACGCCTGCACAAGGCGCGCGCCAAGGGCGTCCCCGATACCCGCATCCCCTTGGCGGCGCTGGGCCAGCTGGCCGGGGGAACAGCCACGTTCGCCTGGTTCCGCCATCCCGTCACCGGTGCCACCCTGTTCCAGGACGCGCTGGGCAACACGCATTACTTCGACGGCCATGCCATCGTCGCGCCGCCCTTCCAGTTGCAGGGCTACACCCTGGCCGACACCGGTCCGGCCCTCTTCGACGACGCCACCGAGGTATCCGAGCGCTGGATGTGCTGGAAGGGCGACACGTTCTACGACTGGGCCCGCCTTGGCGCCGCCATCAATGTCGTCCACGGCGCGAGCAATGGACACAACCAGGTCCACCTGGCACTGCGCTGTGCCACCGCGCAGGACGCCGCAGACGTGCTGGCAGGCATCCGGGCCCATCCGCTCGCCGGGTACGTTGCCTGCGACCCCTGGTACCTCGCCGGGAGCGGCGAGATTGCCCGCACCCTTTACCACCCCGAGCACGGCGGTGGGCTCAAGCTCTTCGTCAGCAACGGCACCTGGCTCGACCGCGACCGCACCCCCGTGCCCGCCGATGTAGCGCTGGCCACCTTCGACTCGCTGGAAGCGGCGGCCCGCCGCGCTGGCGGTTTCACCTACAGCATCGAATGCCTGGACAATCACAAGCGACCGCAGGACCAGCCCCTGCTGGAGTGGTTTGTGGACCTGGGGCGGCGGCACGCCAGCAACGTGACGCAGGCGCTTGAACAGACCACCGAACCGCTGCAGCACTACCTGGCTGCGCATGCCCTGTTGCCACCCGGCACCGCCCTGCACACGCACCGCGAGGCACCCGCGGCACAGGCCGACATCGACGCACTGGCCGCCGACCAAACCCATCCGCTGCCGGACGTGCTGGTGGCCTGCTGGCAGCACCACGCCAGCATTGGCTGGCAATTTGCCGACCAGGGTATGCGCCTGTTGCCGCCAGGCGAGTTGCTTGCCATCACTGCGATGGACGGTCGCCGCCCCCTGCTGGTGGACGCACGCGGTACGACACGCTGGGTGCTGGACGACACCGACGACAGCGACCGCCAGGTGATCCCGGCCGACCACGACGCCGACTTCGACGCCCCGGCCGATGAGGCCTTGCGCAGCGCATTGATCGACACAGTGTTGGACATCATGGAGCACGCCGTACCCAACGCAGACCTGCTCTGGTACGGCCAACGTGGCGACGCCGACGTGCAGTTCCTGCAGTTGGCCAGCGCCTCCCATGTCACGCAATTGCGGCTGGACCGCGACGCCGCCATCCTGGCGGTACGCAAGGGCAAGCGCGGCCAGGCCGGCAAGGTACGCATTGACAGGTTCCAGAGCCTGGCCAAGGCCGAGGCGGCCTTTACCAAGGCGCGCAAGGCGGCTGAGGCTGGCGGCGCTACGCCGCACCCGTAACATCAGACATTTGACGCCACCCACGGAGCGCCCCATGCAACAGACCGTCATTCCCCAGCTGCGCATGACCGATGCAACCGTCAGCGTGCCGTTCTACCAGCAGCTGGGTTTCACCATCGACTGGGAGCACCGCTTTGCGCCCGACATGCCGCTGTTCGTGCAGATCCGCCGCGAAGGCCAGCTGCTGTTCCTGACCGAACATGCCGGTGACTGCGAACCCGGCGGTGCGGTGTACTTCCATGTGCCGGACGTGGATGCCCTGCATGCCGCGTTTGTGGCCGCCGGAGCGGCCGTGTTCCGCGCGCCGGCCGATGTGCCGTGGGGCGGTCGCGAGATGATGGTGGTGGATCCGGATCACAACCGGCTGCGGTTTGCTACGCTGGGGGAGTGAACCCCAGTCTCGCAACACTCTCCACCTTGCAGGATTCCCGCCAGCAGACGCGGGCATCGTACTGGCGGCGGTGAAAGAGACAGGCTGGACCGTCGCGGGCAAGCCCGAACGCAAGCCCAAGCACTTCGACGTCCTGCGGTTGCCCATACTGCAAACGGCCAGGTCCGCTTGCTTTGGTAGGGTCGGTTCCCAAACGACCGCCGATACACGGTCCACGCCATTGCACGCATGACCATCAACGGAGACGCGCCGTTGATCGCAACCAACCTCGCCGTTCCAGCGTCATGTCGCCACCGAACGCGGGCCGTTCCACGGCATTCGACCAAGGTTCGACCCTACCAGCCACATCCAGCGCAGCAGGAATGCCCCGCCCGCGTGGTGTCTCAGTCACGGCCTCCGTTGCCGCAAACAGCCGCGCCGCCGCCCCGGTAGGGTCGGTTCCCAAACGACCGCCGATACACAGTCCACGCCATTGCACGCATGACCTCCAACGGAGACGGGCCGTTGATCGCAACCAACCTCGCCGTTCCAGCGTCATGTCGCCACCGAACGCGGGCCGTTCCACGGCATTCGACCAAGGTTCGACCCTACCAGCCAC